>Ga0213840_1000233_pt1 | contig 120942 bp, 71 predicted proteins | sample SWPATP22_FD_160132 | JGI IMG/M metagenome (GOLD analysis project Ga0213840, IMG submission 160132) | Coastal seawater microbial communities from Marineland, Florida, United States - SWPA TP2 #2 | ecosystem: Environmental > Aquatic > Marine > Coastal | place: USA: Florida | collected 2016-08-14 | reverse complement strand
TTGATGCATCGATACCCTCTTTTGGGCATCCTATTTATTTCAAATCCGTCACAATTAAAAACGGAGTTAAATCACTCTTTTTTAGACAGTTATTTAGCAACTAATATTTCTTAACCGGACACTACTGTGATATTACAAAAATTGAAAAACCAACCAACTACAGACAAGATGATAAGTAACCGTATGCGTACAGGGCTATTTACCTGTGTTCTATTATTAGGTCTTTCCTTTTTGGCTTGCCATTCAGCAGAACCGCCTCCAACAGGACCTTATTTTGGTAATGGCGTACATAATGGCTGGGCCGACCAAAACTCCATTAGTCTTTGGACGCGACTTACCAACAGACCAGATGGCAATCTGTCGGGCACGCAATTCCTTGATATTAGCAAGGAGGAACATGAAAGATTGCGTCAGCTAACAGATATGGATTCGCTTCATGGAACCCAGATTCCTACTGGTTTGACTTTAGATGATATGATCGGTGCTTGTCCCGGCTCGACCGGAGAGGTACAACTAGAATATTTTCCGATGGGACAATCTTCAAAAAGCAAAGTTATAGCTTGGCAGGCTGTAGACCCCAGTAAGGATCACACTCTCCAATGGAAGCTAGGTGAACTACAGGCGGGCACGCGATACCAACTCAGACTCCAAGCTCGTTCGCGGCCAGATATGACTCCTTCCGATACTTTACTCGCTAGCTTCATTACCCCTCCCGCACCCGAAGTTGATCAAGAAGATATTCGTTTTTGCGTAGTCACTTGTCATGATTTTATTCGGCGGGATGATCCCGAAAATGGCCATCAAATCTATCCGGCTATGGCGGCCTTACAACCCGATTTTTATGTACACGCTGGAGATATTGAGTACTACGATAAACCGCTCCCTTATGCGATGACCGAGGAGATGATGCACTTCAAATGGAATCGACTTTTCGCCCTCCCTTTTCAACGCGATTTTTTCAATAGGCACACTACCTATTTCATGAAGGATGATCATGATGTGCTGTCTGATGACGCCTACCCAGGGATGACCTATGGCACGGTAGATTATCAACGAGGATTGGAGATCTTTGACCAAGAGCAATTTCCTAGCCATGACAAAGGATATAAAACGATTCAGTGGGGTAAGGACTTGCAGATTTGGATCGTTGAAGGACGAAATTATCGCAGTAAGAATACAGATCCGGATGGACCTGGGAAAACCATTTGGGGAGCAGCACAGAAGCAATGGTTTTTTGAAACAGTTCAAGCTTCCGATGCTACTTTCAAGGTATTATTTACTTCAACTCCAATCTTAGGGCCAGACCGGAAAAGGAAACGCGACAATTACTCCAATTCTAATTTTCAACACGAAGGGCAAGAAATCCGAGACTTCATCAACCAGCAATCTAATTTCTTTATTAGTAATGGGGACCGCCATTGGCAATATGTTACGCATTTTGAAGGAACAAATTTGTGGGAGTTTAGTGCAGGTTCTGGAGCGGATGCACATGCGGGAGGCTGGAAACAAGAGGATGTGCGTCCCGAACATCGGTTTCTACGCGTAAAAGGAGGTTTTCTCAGTGGTACGGTGATTAGGAAAGAAGGGGAAGCTCGACTAGTTTTTCAGCATCATGATGTAGCTGGTAGTGTTGTGCATGAAGAGGTGTTTTTAGGAAAACAAGAATAAATATTTCATCCAGGGCAATTTGACATCCGAAGTTACCGGGTACAACTGTAGTAAACTTCGGATGTCACGCTGTTAGCAGCTCAACTATCTCCCATTTTCTCTGATGCTATTCAGCAGCTCCTGCAGTTCTTTCACAATTTCTGGCTGCTCCTTATAAAGATTGTTGGTTTCACCAATATCCTCTTTCATATTGTATAGCTGTCCCGCTGGTTCGCCCTCCTCCGGGGCCATGGTGTGAGGTTTGGAGAAACCTCCAGAGCCTCGCTTCTCTATGAGTTTCCAGTCTCCTTTGCGGATGGCGAAAAAATTTCGAGAGGAGTGATGAACGATGGCTGCTTGATTGGGGACGGTATCTGTTTTACCAAGTAAAACAGGCAGCAGGTTGTGGCTATCAGGTCCTTCCTGTTCGTTCAACTCCACGTCTACAATAGCTGCTGCTGTAGCTAAGAAGTGCGTTAGGGTAGTGGTAGCGGCGGAAGTGGTTCCCGCTGAGATTTGACCGGGCCATTTTGCGATATAGGGAATCCGATGTCCACCATCCCAGGCATCCGCCTTCATTCCTTTAAGATTGGCGGCAGATCTATGATCATATTCTTCGATGAGTGCGGGTGTCCAGAACGGGCCATTGTCACTGGTGAAGATAACCAAGGTGTTTTCAGCAAAGCCCATATCAGTCAATGCCTGCATCACTGCCCCGACCTGATCATCTACCATCTTAACAAAATCGCCATAAGTTCCAGCTCCTGCCGCATCTTTGTAATCAGTAGTAGGAACCCAAGGGGTATGTGGGGCAGCAAGCGGAAGGTAGAGAAAGAAAGGTCGTTCCTCGGTTTGCCGTTCAATGAAGGACACGGCTTTGTTCTTGAAGGTTGGGAGCACTTGATCCATCTCAAAATCTGGGGCAATCCGTCCGGCTCGCCAAAAGGCTTCCGTATAGCCTGTTTCTAAATCATTACCAGGGGTATAGTCTGAAGGAATAGATACTAGCGAATCGTTTTCCAGGTAGCAGTAAGGATCCATGTCCAGGGAAGCGGGGAGGATGTAGGAATAATCGAAGCCGTGCTGTAAAGGGCCATCCGTTGGCTTGCGACTAAAATCGATTAAATCAGGGTTCATTTCACTGACAATACCTAGATCATTGATATGCGTACCCTCTTGCTGGGCAAGGTCATCAACTCCTTCCTTGAGCACCCAATCCAATCCCAAATGCCATTTACCTACCACCGCAGTCTGATACCCCTTTCTCTTCAAGAGTGATGCTACCGTAGTCCGATCCTGGTCAATCAAAGCACGGCCATAACCGCGTAGCACCCCTCTGGGCAAGCGGCTTCGCCAGCAATATCTGCCCGTAAGGATGCCATATCGGGTTGGGGTGCAGACAGAGGAAGGAGAATGAGCATCGGTAAAACGCATGCCGGCTGAGGCCAGGGCATCGATATGGGTAGTCTGAATTTTGGAGGCGGGGTTATTGGCGGAAACGTCACCGTAGCCCAGGTCGTCGGCCAAAATGTAGACGATGTTAGGAAGGGTAGGAGATTCCGCCTTAGTGTCCGATTCTTTTTCCTGTTGACAGGATAGGAGTAGGAGGCAAAAACAGAATAAGAGGTTGAAGATTCTCACGATACTCAATTTATGGATGTAGAAGTGGTGTTTAGCGTCAGTTATTAGAATAAAGTCTATTCTTTTTCAAGCGCTGCCTTGCCGAATTTGGGATTATATTTCCCCCTTTCTTTGAATCCAGGGAATTCTCTCATGCCAGCAAACCTGGGGTAGCTTTCGAAAATTTCGCCATAGCCCATTACCCTCGGATCTCCTTGTTGATGCAGGGCCTTGAATAGTTGCTTACGAAGTTCCACCTTTTTAGAGTGAAATACAGGATACTGAGATAGATCTTCGATGCAAGCCGGATCTTCCTGGATATAGTATAGCTGTTCCTTTGGCCTTTTACCAACCGCTAGTTCGTAGAAGAAAGGCAATTCTTTGGCTTGATCTATGATAAATGACTTAGAAGGAGAATTATCGATATCATGGAAACCACCTTTCATCGATTTAAATCCTTGTGGGTTAGAATGGTCTTCCGGAAATTCAATGGCGGGATTTCCTGCGGGCCAACGGGTAGAATCAAAGTTATGGATATATAGAAATTTTGCTGTCCGAATAGCTCTTGCTGGATAACCAAAATTATCTGGACGGGCATGCGTATGTCGCTCTCGACCTGTAAGTACAAATTCACGAGGATTAATATTTATGTCAGGAGACTGGATTGTAAGTAGGGACTCTAAATTACGTCCACTGATACCGGTTAAAAGAGGAGAGTCAGTCAGCTCTAGCAAGGTAGGCGCTAAGTCAATCAAGCTGACCAATTGTTGTCTTTCAATATCCTTTGCGATTCCAGGCCCTGCGACGATTAAAGGGACGTGAGTGCCATATTCCTGCAGATTGGCTTTGGCGTATGGAAAGGCCATCCCATTATCGGCAGTAATGATCACAATGGTATTATCTAATTCACCCTTTTCTTCTAACAAGTCGAGCATTTTGCCAAGGTGACTATCAAACCATTCAATCTCCAAGCAGTAGTCAAGCACATCACTGCGGATAAGGCTGTCTCCAGGAAGGAACTGCGGGACTTCAGCCGCATGGATACGCTTTCCTGCCCTTTGTCCTGAGCCTTCTTCGAATACTCGATGAGGTTCGTGGCAACCATACCAGAAGAAAAATGGGGCATCTGCTTTGCGCTGAGTGAGAAAAGCTTCGAAATTTGCAGCATAGTTTCGTTTATTGATGCCAGTGTACGGCACACTATCGTAGGTGATCTCGTTATAGGCGGGACCCACTGGATTTTCTTTCCAGCCTGCATCTTTCCAGTTTCCAGGACCCCAGGGTTTTCCTGTGTAGCCTAATTGATAGCCGTTTTCTGTTAGGCGTTGTGTGAAGACGGGGAATTTTTTTGGGAAATAACTACTGTGTGTTCCGGCCTCTTCTAATTGCCAGATGTTTAGCCCCGTGAGAATAGCCGCTCTGGAAGGGCTACATTGTGGTGCCGCACAGAAGGCATTGGTGAATCGTACACCTCTTTTGGCTACGCTGTCAGTAGCAGGAGTCAATAACTCTTTAGCTCCATAGACACCTGCATATGGGTAAGACTGGTCGTCAGAAATAGCAAATAGGATATTAGGCTTCTTCTTCTTGGACGCTGTTCGTTTTTCTTGGCAGGACGAGAAGAGAAAAGCCATGAATAGAGCACATAAGAAGAAAAGATTTAAGCTGGATTTTGTCATGATAGGGTTGTTGTAGACCATACTTCCGAGGTTAAAATATCGGAAGTATGGTGTAGGGCTAATAAAGGGTTATTCCCAGGATTCCTTAAGAATGGATTGCATAAGGGCATTGTTTGCATCTGTATCATCGGTTTCGGATCGTAAGGATAAGAGCGCCGTTTTCATTTCTTTAATCACGGCCTGATACTTGGCCATTCCATAAGCATTTCGTACCTCTTCGGGATCTTCCTGAAGGTCATAAAATTCCCAGGCTGGAGGAGTAGCATCAGTATGTGCTCCTGGCTTATCCAAAGGTTGGCCGTAGAAGAAGGCGAGTTTGTAACGATCATTGCGAATGCCGAAGTGGGCTGGTCGATTGGTCTGATGTAGCCAGTAACGATAGTACATCTCCTTGCGCCAATCTCCAGGGGTTTGACCTTTCAGGTTATCGCGGAAGCTTCTGCCCTGAAAGGAGGATGGGAGGTCGGTTCTGGCATAGTCAGCAAAGAGTGATGGGAAATCCAGGTTGAGGATCATATCTGTATTGCGACTGCCTGCGGCAATCTCTTTGGGGTAGCGAACGACAAAAGGCATTCGCAATGCTTGCTCATAGATCATACGTTTATCAAAAAAGCCATGTTCTCCCAAGAAAAAACCTTGATCTGCGGTATAGATGACGACAGTATTCTCCGTCAGCCCTTCTTGTTCCAAATAATCCAGAATTTTGCCGATGTTATCATCAATGGCGGCTCCGGAGCGAATAAAGTCCTTTATGTATTTCTGATAGATCTTTTTCCGAGCGGCTAAACTATCCAAACCTTCCAATGAAAAGGGTAGACCTGGATAGGTTGCTTTTTTACCCGCTTTCACTTTCTCCGTATCGCGAACCCAACGCTCCCCTAAGCGCCATAGTTGCTGTCCATCGAAAGAGCGGCCACTGTAGGAAGGGCCGAAGTCATAGAGCGAGGAGGGTTCAGGTAGTTCTACCTCAGCTAGCAAGGATTGGTGCCGGGCGGGATAATCGAAGGGCTCGTGAGTGGCTTTGAAGTGAGTCATCAGAAAAAAAGGTTTTTCTTCTGATCTCTGCTGAAGCCAATCAATGGAAAGATCTCCAATCACGTCGGATGAGAAACCTTCGTATGTTTTTCCTCCCTCTTCCCAGTTAGCTGATGTCTTTAAGATCGGGTTGTGATAACGGCCTTGACCAGGTAGTACATTAAAATGATCAAAACCACTGGGCTGCTTTTTTAAGTGCCACTTCCCAATAATAGCCGTCTGATAACCATTGGATTGTAGCATTTTAGCAATATTCATACTATCAGGCTCCAAAGCTTCGGAAAGGGTATAAACACCATTTTGATGACTATATTGCCCGGTCATGATGCTAGCTCTGCTAGGGGTACAGATGGAGTTGGTGCAAAAGACATTATCCAGGGTCATACCTTCTGTGGCCAATTGTTGGATATGATCGTTTTTCACGTAGTCTGCTATTATCCCATCGTAGATTCCCCAGGCTTGGGAGGTATGGTCATCTGACATAATAAAGATGATATTGGGGCGTGTGCTTGCAGGTTCGGCAGGTGTTTGGCAGCCATATGAGAAGAATAGCAGCAGGACAAAAGCTGTTTGCAGCAGATGTTTGATCATCGAAACTTGTGTTTTGTTGGTCTTTCTATAATAGCAAATTACAACTTTGTTCCCTACTTGAGGATACTAAGGACTATTTTTATTAGACGTTCTTTTGTACATCCAAAAAATGAAGACCGTATGTGTCGATGTCAGTTGTCCTACATTGGAGCTTGTCTTTTGCTAAGCATGTATTGTCTCAGCTGTTCAGAGCCTTCACCACTCCCTCCCAATATTATCCTAATCATGGCGGATGATTTGGGCTATCAAGGTATTGGTTGTTTTGGTAATGCTAATCTGCAAACACCACACCTCGATGCTTTGGCTAGGGAGGGCCTAGTATTTACAGACTACCATTCAAACGGTTCAGTCTGTACGCCAACTCGGGCAGCTTTGTTGACGGGGAATTATCAACAGCGAGCTGGGTTAGAAGGGGTGATCTATGTGAAAGGAGAAACAAGAAAATTGGGCTTAGATACCAGTACTAAAACCATGGCTGAAGCGCTTCGGGAAGGCGGGTACCGCACAGGCATCATGGGGAAATGGCATTTGGGGTATTTACCTGAATATAACCCTGTCAATCATGGGTTTGAAGAATTCTACGGCTATGTAAGTGGGAATATTGATTTTCATTCTCACTATGATAATGCTGGAATCTATGATTGGTACCATAATCTGGATTCTATTTATGAAGAAGGCTATGTAACGGATCTAATTACGGATCATGCCATTGATTTTCTAGAACGTCATCAGGATGAGTCTTTCTTTTTGTACGTCCCGCATGAAGCCCCGCATGTTCCTTTCCAGGGCAGGAATGATCCGGCCTACCGTTTTGCAGACAATGAATTCAGTTACTATGGCCCAGTGGAAGACCGAGAAAGAGCTTACCAGGAGATGGTGGAGGTGATGGATGAAGGTATTGGCCGTCTGGTAGCGAAAGTGAGAACGCTAGGACTTGAGGACAATACCTTGATTGTATTTATAAGTGACAATGGTGCCGAACACTTTGGGCATAATGGTGAACTGAACGGTGACAAAGGGGATTTACTGGAAGGCGGTCATCGTGTTCCTGCTATTGCCTATTGGAAAAACAAAATAAAGCCAGGCACAACCCATGAAGTGACTATGAGTTTTGATTGGATGCCCACCTTTATAGCACTGGCTAATTTGGAACCCAAAAATGAAGGCTTCGATGGTCAGGATCTCTCGAATTTACTGCTGCATGGACAAGCCTTACCCGAACGTAGCTTGTTTTGGCGGTACCGAGGCCAAAAGGCCGCTAGGAGCGGGGATTGGAAACTTTGGCTACACGAACAAGATACCATACTGTTCGATCTGCAACACGACCTGGGAGAACGCCGGAACCTAGCTTTGGATCAACCGCTGATCTTGAAGGAATTATTAGTCAAATATCAAGATTGGGAGGTAGAGATGGATGGCTATTCACAAAAGACCAGGTAATTGAAGAATACCATCCTGCAATAAGAAAGAACTGCCCGGATAGCTGGGTATCAGTACCCGAGCAGTCGATTCAAATTTAACTTATCTATTTAATAATCATCTTCTTAAATCCATCGCCCTTTGGCGTCTGTAATTGAAGGAAGTAAATGCCAGGACTTAGGTTGTTCACTTTGAGCAATTCAATTTGATCTTGAGAAATTCTCTTCCAGATCACCTGTCCAAGGGCATCCATCAATATCAGTTGAGCTTTCGAACCTTCTGTTCGCTCCAGGGTGACTTGATCATAGGCAGGGTTGGGGTAAATGGAAAAATCTACTGCTTTAGCCTTTAAATCATCCGTGTTAGTTTGGAGGTTGTCACAGCTAACCGTAAGAGTTTCATCTTCACTTAGATCAATAAAATCTTCTACCGTTAACCCACCGCAGATGTAAGTGATTTTGTATTTGCCTTTAAAGGCTCTAGTCTCAGCAAGGCCATTAACATCCGTTACAGCAGTGGTATCTGTCCACCACTGATTAAAAACGAGGTCGATGAAGGTGTCACCGGCAGGCGTTTGCGACCAGTTTTCACGAAATAGATTGGTACCTGGATTTCTCCAGGTTGCCACATCCCAAAAATTCCAAAATAGAAACCCATTCATGCTTTCATGACTGAAGGTAGCGGTAAGGAAGTCACCTAAGTATTTTGCACCCAATTCCTCTGATACAATAGGCGGCATATCAAACTCTGTGATCTTAGCTTTCAGGCCAAAACTATTGTAGAAGTCATCAAGCGTAGCCAGTACAGAGGGAATACCATTGGGGAATCCACCGATATGACCCTGAAAACCAATGCCATCTACCGGAGCTTCGGCATCCAGTAATTCTTGAATTCTGGATTTTAAGATGTCATATTGCCCTCCACCTGTGTTATTGAGCGAAAGCGTCACGTAATCGTTGAGATATAATTCTGTTTCCGGAGATATTTCTCGGACTCGCTTGAAAATATCTGCATATAACTCCCGGCCCGTTGTGTTGCCCGGCACACCCGAAAAGGTGGATTCTAGGCTTGTATTGGTCACAATCTCATTTAGCACATCCCATTCTGGAATATTCCCCTTCAAGCCAGGATAGTTTAATATTTCTTGCAGACGCCCATCGATTCGATTCCAGATGTAATCTGCATCATTCGCATTGGTTTGGATATCATCTGGTAAGTTTTGAAATCCGGGCCAGACCAAGTTGTGGCCCCGGATTTGAATGTCTTGTTGCCGGAGCCAACTAACCGCGTTGACTAACTCAGCATTGGAAACAAACCATTCTTCTTCCCAACCATCCCATTTGAGGTCATTTTCAAAAACGACCCAATTGAACCCGTGTCCTTTGCCATCCAGGTTTCGAATCTTATTTTCATAAAAAGCATTTTGGTTGTTGTTGCCAGCGATGCGGGCGGCTGTAATCGCTGAACCAAAGGCAAATTCATGTTGCATCATCTCGACCTCAAAGAAAGCATTCGGAATCGGATCTCCCTCCGTATTGGTGGCCTTGATAGTCAAATTTGCCTTACGGAGGTGTTCAATCCTTGCTGCTGCTTCGGCTCGCCAAGGAGCATCGGCTTGATGCCCATCATACAATTCATTGTTGAAGTCAGAAGGCAGTTGATCCAGGCTTACTTGCTGACCAAAGTTCAGTGCCGTAAATCCGCCAATTTGGAGTACCTGTTGTTGGGTAGCAAGATGAAAGCCAAACGCCAAGCCATTAGCTCCATAATTCCCACCTATAGCTTCAAATGGAATGAAATACTGAACCCAGTTTTCATTTGCATTGACATCTACATAGATTTCCTTACTAAAATTGGTAGCGTGTTCAATAAATAACTTTGCTGCTCCTGTGCCACCTACTGATCGAATCCAGAAAACCAACAGGACCTTATCCCCTTGCTGAATACTGATATTATTATTGATTTTCCATCCACTATCCCAGGGATTATTCCCCTGATTATTAATAGTCATCTGAGACAACTGAGTAAATGGCTGCCCGTCGACTTGCTCATTGATTCGACTACCTCCCCAGTTAGTTATACCGCTGTAAACAGCCTCTTCGTTGTCCGCGAAGACCCAATTCCCGTTCGGTAGGCTGTAATTACTACTTAGACTGGATTGGAGATCTGTATGATAGGTGTCTTGTGCTTGTAACTGCCAATAAGAGCACAACAATAGGAGAAGAGCGTAAGAATATTTCATGTTTACACAAATTATAGGAAGGAGAAAGAAACAAAGTGGGAGAAAGGAAAATCTTTAGAAGACCCTTCCTTCCTCCGGTAATTGATTTAGAACCCCCAAGATACCTAGCACGATCTGAGCCGAAGATGACTTAGTCCACGACCTCAAGGTTTCTACTATTTATTTGGTTCTTCGCTAAATCCCGTGTTTTGAGACACCCAAAAATGAAATTCAGCGCGCCACTGATAGTAATTGGCAGTGGTGCTTACTCACCTCATTTTATGATTGTCCACGAGATTTGCCGAAGAGGGGTTTATTTTTTGGCTATGCGCACGGCTTTAGTGGCTTGGCCATTGATATTGACCTGCATAAAATAAAGTCCAGCCTGAAGGTGTTGTACATTCAATTCCTCAAAGACTTGGCCCGCAGCTTGCAAACCCAGGTTTTCTTGGTAAACCGTAGCGCCTAAGGCGTTGTACAATTTCACACTTACCTGACTGGCTTCTACCAAGTCAAAACGCAGCCCCATAGTATGATGTACTGGATTTGGGAAGATCGCCAGTGATTCAAGTTCAGGGATCTCATTTACGTGGGTCATCAACTCTTGTCCAAATGAAATCCAATCTATACTCAGCGCGCCATTAAACCCTCCTATACCTGGATCAATAAAGAATTGTAGATCGGATACACGTTGTCCATCTACTGGGCAAGGACCCGAAGTGCAAGGCGTGCCACCGAATCCGCCATCTGTGTAAGTATTGCTGTAATTGTATTCATAGATCGAATACTCAGTGCTTAAGGTTTGCTGTACAGATGGATTAGAAGTCACAAAACCATTGTTATCCTGTAGATCAATTCGGAGTACAGTGCCTTCGACTGAGGATTTGGAGCGGATGTATAAAAGATTATTACTACCAACTGCATCGATGGCCAGGCTATCATTTGTAGCAACGTCATGTGCTCCATACACAATCGGCGAGAACTGTCCACTAGAGCCATCTCCTTGGATCACCCACTCTCCATTAGCAATACTGCTCGTTAAACCAGTCATATCCGAGATATTACTAAGGTCGTCGACATTGTAATCGTCACTATAGTTAACTACACCAGTAGGACTTTCGTCGATAGGTTGTCCAAAAGAAATCCAATCTATATTGATCGTCCCATTATATGCGCCAGTTCCTGGATTGATAAATAGCTGTAAAGTATTAACTCGTTCTCCATCCACAGGACAGGGGCCTTCGCTACAAGGCGTACCACCAAAACCACCGTCAATATATGTGTTGGCGTAATCAAATTCTAAGATGGTATATTCCGTTCCAACTGTTCTTTCCACAGAGGGATTTGAAGTGACAAAGCCTTCCTCATCTTGTAGATCCAGACGCAATACGGTGCCATCTACGGATGCTTTTGCCTTTACATAAATCTTATCTCCGCTACCGACAACGCTCGCCAAAATACTAGTCCCATTGACTTGATCATGGATATCATACACCAAGGGGGCATACTGACCGGATGTACCGTCTCCTGTTACGATCCAGTCACTATCCTCAATGCTGCTAACCAAACCTCCGATATCCGAAATGAAGATGGGGTCATTGTTGTCAAAGTTATCGACATAGTTTGGTATACCCGCTGGACCTTCATCCGCGCCCAATGCAGCACCAAAGGAAAGGAAATCAATCACAATCTCTCCATTGAATTCACCGTCTACAGGGTTCGGGTAAAGCAAAACAGTACTAATGGCTGTACCATCCACACTACAAGGGCCATTCTCACAGGCGGTTCCCCCATACCCTCCATCTATATACTGATTGGAGAAATCAAAAACGTAGGTCTGAAACTCCGAGGTCAAGGTTTTGGTCAGAGAGGGCTGAGAAGTAATGAAGTTAAGCGTATCGATCAGGTCTACTCTTAAGGGTACACCTTCTACTGAGGATTTGGCTCGAATGTAAAGTAGATTATTCCCTGTTACATCGAGAACAATGCTTTCGCCAGTAGATTGGTCATTTAGGCCATAAGCTAGAGCCGAGAAAGGAGAAGCTGTACCATCTCCGGTTATGGTCCAATCGGATCCCTCTTCTGTGCTAACTAGACCAAATGCATCAGAAACAGAATTAGTCATATTGTCATTGAAGTGGTCGCCATATACAATTTCACCTGGAGGAGCTGGAGGGTCTAGTGATTTTCCAAAGGAAATATAGTCTATACTTACCGTACCTAAGAATTCTCCAACTCCCGGTTCAATGAACATGACGATATCTGCAATACGCGTGGGATCAACGGGGCAAGGAGCGGTACTTTGCGTACAAGGAGTACCACCAAAACCTAGGTCTTTTAAGACCCCGGTATAATCATATTCAAATACCTTGTATTCCGTATCTAAGATCTTGGTTATCGATCCTTCTGTAGTTACGAATCCATCGATATCCTGTAAATCTAGTCGAAGGGCTGTTCCTTCGACTGACGATTTAGCCTTTATATAAAGTTTGTTATTCTCCGATACATCTATATCAATGGTATCCAATGTACTTGGGTTTCTGAAGATATAGGTTAACGGATCCCACATGGCAATGGTCCCATCACCCGTGATATTGACCTCAGAATTATCAGTATTAACGTCTACCGTGTAACCCTGACCGATAAAGGTGAAGGCATTTATAGAGCTGTCTTGTTCAAAATGATCCTGGAAAATATCAGAGACAATTACTGCATCTGGCTCCTCTCCAAAAGCGATGTAGTCAATCACTACTGAGCCGCCAAATCCTCCTGCACCAGGATTAATAAAGAAGATCAATTGCTCGATCATCGTTCCGTCTACATTACAAGGGCCGGAATTACAGCTCGTACCGCCATATCCTCCATCAATAAAGTTATTAGTGAAATCAAACTCTAGTACCATAAACTCTGTCGTTAGGGTCTTGGTTAAACTAGCTTGAGAGGTAGCAAAACCGCCTGTATCTTGCAGGTCCATGCGAAGTTGAGTACCCACATTGCTCGCCTTGGCGCGGATGTAGATTTTATTGGTAGAAGTTGCATCTACTACAGTGGCTGTGCCTGCTGCCGGGTCGTGTGGTTTGTATACAAAGACATCCCAAGGCCCAGCACTTCCATCTCCTGTGATTGTCCATTCAGAATTAGCCTCACCAAAGGAGTAGGCTGCTGCTCCATCTAAGAAAGCAGGGTCATCATTGTCAAACTGGTCGACGTAGGTTTGGCCATAAGCAGGGGCCATGCCAAGGACTAAACAAAAACAAAAAATAGGGTGTAGGAATCTTTTCATATTCGTTTGTTTAAAATGATATTCCACAAAATGTTGAAGTAGTCGCGATGATGAATTTCAATGAAGAATGATTAATAGCGTGGAACAAAAGTTGATTTTAAAAACCCCGACGCGAGATATCCGAAGTTTCCGTGTTTTTGTTGGTGAAAACACCAGCACGCGAGGAGAGAGGTTTCGGATATATGCCACGCTGCTTTTAACTTAAGTGGTTTCCAGTGTATTATTATCCATTATCCATTATCCATTATCCATTATCCATTATCCATTATCCATTATCCATTGCCTACAGTATTTCCACAAATTTGATGTTGTCTACATTGACTTCCAGGGGTAAATTGGAATCTTCCACATTGTTAAGGTGAATCTTTACGGTTTTGATCTTGGCAGGATCAATTAGTATATCATTTAGGTCTTTAAACCTATTTAGAGGTAAACTAATGTGCTTCCAACCATTGCCTGAGACCTTAATCTGATGAGTGAAATCATTCCTTGATCCATCCTTTTCCAACATTACAATCAAGACATGGGTGTGATCCCGTCCATTGCTATGCACGTCCATCTCGAAAAGAGTATTGTTGTTTGAGGTCGTAATTTCGAAGGTTTCAAAAACATCAGTATCCCAGGTGTGGTTTTCAGCTCCTCCAATCCAGCCAATTCCGAGTTCATCTCGACCGCTAAGCTTGAGGTAATTCCCCTCTAAAGGGCTTGGGTTTGAATTTTGAACGGCTGTATTTCCATTCTGATCTACACTACCAACAAAGATCCACTTGTTGGTCTCAGCCCGTAAGCCATTTCCATCAAAGTCATTTACCAGAATGGTGTTGGTGGAGAAGAATTGAATTGGAGATAGAGCAACGCCACCATTCGCAACTACAGTGATATTGCCCTTTTGTACGCCTTCTGGAACAATTACTTCTATTGAATCCTCCGACATGCTCACTACATTAGCTTGGATGCTGTCATAGAAGTAGACAGATACCGGATCAAAGAAATTCTCACCATAGATCTTTACCATTTGTCCTACATCGGCTGATTCGGGGGTGAAGCCGAAGATCTCAGGCGGATCCAGGGTGACTCTGAATTCCGTAGTCACGATCCCTCCTTCGGTTTCGAGAGAGACAATATGTTCGCCTAAAGGGATGTTCTCTGGTATTCTAAATAGTAATGCGTTATCAGAATTGTAGGCCGTATTGAAATTGATCACTTGATCACTGAATTTCATTTCTAAGATATTCCCCATGTTCACGCCTTCGAATGTCACTAAGGTGCCGGCCGGCCCAAATGAGGGCGTAACGCTGATCAGTTCTGGCGAGGGTACTTCCTCACAACTGGACAGCAAGATGCCCACAAAAGCCAATAGAAATAGATGCTTAAATCTCATCAATACAATATTTAGCGGCATCAATAGCCTGGGTTTTGCGTTAGTTTTGGATTAATCTTTAACTCGGCACTAGGTATCGGGAATAGCACATGATGATCTTGTATGTTCTTGCCATGTAGAGTCAGTGTCTCTACAGCCTTGCCCGCTCGCACGAGGTCGAACCATCGCTGATTTTCAAAAGCAAATTCGACTCGGCGTTCTTGTAGCATGATTTCGCGATCAATTCTATCCAATTTATCCAAGCCTGCTCGCTCCCGCACCTGGTTGAAATACTGCAGTGCTTCTGGTGAAGAGGTCTCTCCACCCTGAATTTCCATTAAAGCCTCGGCATACATAAGGAGGACATCTGAATATCGGAGGACATGCGCATTGATGGGAGTGCTCATGAAGCAAACATTGCTGGCGGATCCCACCACATACTTCTTAATATTCACCGAACTGGCGGAGGCACCTCCCTGCGGATAAGTATAGCCGCCATCTTCTGGATTGATACTAGGGTAGTAGGTGTTTGGCGTCATGATGGTCACATCCTTTCGGAGGTCACCGGTCTCAAAAGCATCCGAGATAGTCGTGTTTGGGTTATTATTGACCGGGCTGGTAGGTATGTGGGAACCCCATCCATCCCTGTCTTTGGTGATTCCTTCGCCCCATGGTGCGAAAAAAGCTTGCCTGGAGTTACCTGTTCCCCAGGCTCCACAGCCTGTAAACTGTACTTCAAACAAGGATTCCTTATTATTATCAGCCGTAGCAAGCTCCCAATTACTGGCGTAGTCATCCATCAAGGCGTAGATGCCTAAATCAATCACTGCTTTAGCTCTATCACGTGCTTCTCCAAATTCTCGCCTAGTCAAATGTGCCTTCGCTAAAAGCCCCATGGCTGATCCTTTAGTGGCGCGCCCGAGATCTTGGCCGGTCCATACAGTAGGTAAATGGGTGGAAGCAAAACCTAAGTCTTCTTTGATCAAGGTATAGACTTCATTAATAGAAGCCCTGGGGAATAGCAGGTCCTCGTCATAAGAAGGGGGAGTGGTAATTAGAGGGACTGGCCCGTATATTCTGACGAGGTCAAAGTAGGCGATAGCCCGCAAGAAGCGCGCTTCTGCCTCGAAGGTATTTTTCTGCGTTTGCTCGATCTCCGTATTGGCAAGCTTGTCTAAGACAACATTGGCGTAGGTAACCTGACGATAGTGGATAGCCCAATAGGCGCCTACTGGTGGAGTATCTCCATTAACCGTAAAGTTGTCGATGGGAGAGAATTCAGGATCGGTTCCTCCGGGTTGCCCATTATCCGATGGGACTTCCAACATCATCCAACCCTTTCCTGTCCAATCAACATCTTGCATTGGCGTATAGGCAGCGAGTAGCGCACTATTGATATCCCGAGCTGTTTTGTAAAAATTGTTGGTTGTTAGTTGATCTAGCGGCTCCTTGTCGAGTATCGACTCACAGGACATCAGGAGCAGGGCCGCGATCAATATAGGAGTATACTTTTTCATCATTTATTACACTGAAAGTGAATATTAGAATGTTGCATTGAGTCCAATAGTATAAGAGCGAGAGGTAGGGTATCTACCATTCTCTACTCCGTTAACTAGTGGATTCTGGTTGTAGGACCCAATCTCTGGATCGTAGCCTGAATAATTGGTCCAAGTGGCCAGGTTTTGGGTGCTCACATAGAGTCGTAAACTTTGGATAGACCAACGCAGAGCCTTGGCTTTCGGTAAATTGTAACCTAAAGTGATATTGCGTAGGCGGATAAAGGAGCCATCCTCGACAAAACGACTTGAAATTCGTCGATTGAAATTTGGGTCTGTGTGCGTGGCCCGAGGTATTTCGGTGCTTGGTGTCAAATTTCTAAATCGTTGATCCACGATCTGTGCTTGATTAACCAAGCCTGCCATCCCTTCAATATCCCGACGGATTAAGTTCATGATTTCATTGCCGTAAACCCCTTGCAAAAAGACATTCAGATCGAACCCTTTAAAGCTTAAATCATTGGTGAGGTTGAGAGTGAAGTCGGGATGAGGACTACCTAGAAAGGTTTGGTCTAGGTCATTGATTATTCCATCATTGTTCAGGTCAGCAAACTTGATGTCACCTGCCCTTGTTCCATCATTTTGGAAAGGGCTTTCACTCACTTCGGCTTGATCCTGGAAAATACCTTCCATCACATAGCCATAGAACTGCCCGATGGGTTGCCCCTCTTCCGTTCGGGTGACAGGCAGCCGTTGGACTATACCAATCAAGTCTCCGGTTGAACCCAGGCTAATAACCTCATTTCGGTTGACCGAAAAATTGAGTCCAGTGCGCCAATTTACTTTCCCACTGATATTTTGGGTACGCACCGTTAATTCAAGGCCTCGATTTTCAATTTCGCCAATGTTGACGAATGGAGGATTGAGTCCGCCAGCTGTACTGGGGATCAAGGCGGGGAGGAGCATACCATCTGCTTTCTTGATATAGTAATCGAGAACAACTTCTAATCGGTTTTTGAAGAGACCAAGATCTACTCCAAAGTTGGTCTGCACAGAGGATTCCCATTTGACATCGGGGTTGGCGATATTGTCTGGGGCAAAACTGGTGATTAATTGATTTCCTAAGACCGTATTCAAGGAACGGAGATTCGCACTGTAGGAGTACAACCCAATCTCTTGATTTCCTACGGCACCATAACCAATTCTAAATTTCAAATTGCTTAGATCATCAAAGGATTTGAAGAACTCCTCAGAAGAAGCTCTCCATGCAAAAGCGGCTGATGGAAATAGACCATATCGATTGTTCGGACCGAACCTCGAAGAGCCATCTATCCGAAGCGTTCCTGTTAAGAGATAACGGTCTTTAAAAGCATAATTTAAACGACCAAAGTAGGATAGAAGCGCCCAATGCCCCGCTCCACCATTATTTTGTTGCTGGCCGGCATCACCTAAGACGAGTTGCTGCAGGTCATTGGTCGGTAGATTTTCTCGAGAAGCAAAAAGCCATTCAAATCTCCCTTCTTGCACTTCAAAACCTGCTAAAGCCGTTAAATTATGATCTTCGCCAATGGTTTTGTTGAAAGTGAGTAAGTGTTTGTTAATCCAAAATAGACTGTTGTTCAGGCTTCGGCGAACGCCCGATTTTCCAAAAAAGTTACCTCTCTCGAATGAGGGGAAAAATGTATTGTGATTAGAATAGACAATGTCACTGCCAAACTCCGTGCGGTATTTCAACCAAGGAAACAATTCTAACTCAGCATAAACATTTGCCAGTACCCTAACTTTGGTGTTTACATCATCGGTATCCAAAGCCCGTGCTACGGGGTTATCAAAGGCAAGCGTTATCTCCTCCTGCGGGCCCGCAAAAGATCCATCGACATTGCGCACTGGCGAGTTAGGCACCATTAGAAGGGCTGTGTAGATCACCCCGTTGCTGTTGTCGTTAAAGGTTATATTTTCATTGGTGCGGCTAACAAGTAAACTATTACCCACTTTCAATCGATCCGAGAATTTGTGGTCTATATTGATTTTGGCTGAGATTCGGCTAAAATCAGAACCAATAACAATTCCTTCCTTATGATGATAGCCCCCTGACAGCGCAAAGGTCGTATTCTCCGATCCCCCAGTGATTGTAAGTTGATAATTTTGCATACCTGCCTGACGGAATACTGCGTCCTGCCAGTCTGTTCCTTCTCCCAAAAGCTCTAGGTTCTGGAATTCTTCGATCTGCGTCCAACCGATATCATTATAATAATCTGCATATTGTTGCAGATTCATTACAGGGATTTTTTTGGATATCTCCTGCACCCCATAGTAGCTTTCAAAACTAATGTTGGAGCGGCCGGATTTTCCTCGCTTAGTGGTAATTAATACAACTCCATTAGCAGCCCGGGCACCATAGATAGCCGTCGCGGATGCATCTTTCAGAATCTCGATAGATTCAATATCGCTTGGGTTAATCGTATTGAGCGCGTTTGGATTTTGTCCACCGCCATCTAGTTCCGAGAAGTTACTAGAAGTACTTTGGTTATCATTGACCACGGGGATACCATCGATTACATAGAGGGGCTCTGCGGTCAATGTAGAACCTATGCCCCGAATTCGGATAGAAACGGCACCACCCGGTGAACCTGAGTTTTGGGTAACTAAAACTCCGGCAGCTCTTCCTTGTAAAGCTTGGTCTAAGCCTGTTGACGGCAGTTGCTTCAACTCCTTTTCCGTGACAGAGGACAAGGCTCCAGTTAAGTCACTCCTTTTTTGAGAACCATATCCTACTACAACTACCTCCTCCAATTGAGTGGCATCGCTGTTCAGGCTTATATTTATTCTGGTCCGCTTCCGGACTGGGATGCTTTGTGCAATATATCCGATATAACTAAAAAGGAGCGTTGCATTTTCCTCTACCACCATACTGTACTGTCCATCCAAATCTGAGGCAGTCCCCAGGCCAGATTTGCTGTCTTTTATATTGACACCAATGAGTGGCTCGCCGGTTTCGGCATCAGTGATCGTACCGGTCACTTCAATCTTAGCGGGAGCTGGAGTGGACCGAGGGGAGACATCGGTTGGACTTAAAGAAGATGTTTTTTTCTTCTTAACTGCCGGAGCGGCTGGTTTGATGATGTAATTGTTGTTTCCTACTTTTCTAAAATCCAAGCGCAGTGGGGTGAGGATTTTTCGCAAGATCACGTCCAGATTTTTACCCTGGAGGCTTGCTTTTTTGACCACCTTGCCCTTCACTTGGTCGGGATCGAATAGAAGGTTTGCATTATATTGTTTAGCCAGTGAATTCAGCGCTACAGCCAGCGTGATGTTACTATCGCGCGCTCCTCCCTGATAACGAGTTAGGCTAGCCTGTCCCTGTAGATTTGGGAAGCACAACAAAAAAACTAGTATCGGGAGTAGAATACGCAACTCCCATCTAAGCTGTACGATTTTAGTTCTTTGTAAATTTAGTTCCATAAACGTTGTTGTGAGGAGGATGCTTTATTTAATCCAGATAGTATTATCTTCTCTTCTGATATCGAGACCGTAGATTTCAGTTAGAGCTGTGAGAAGGATATCTACTTCGTTGATCGGAAGAGTGGCAGTTAGGTGTCGATCCAATACACCTGGATTGTCTACAATAACTTCTAATCCCATATTTTCTTCTAGCATCTTGATCACCCTGGAAATGGGAGTGTTGTCTAACACCAACCTTCGATTACGCCAGGAAGTATGTAAATCTAAATTGGCTCCATTCTGAATTTTAGTATCCTTTCCCTGCCGCCATTCTATGACATCCCTGGGTATCATACTGTGACTTTCATTGGGAGTACGAAAATTCACACTGCCTGTGGCTAATGCTACTACGATATTTTGTTTTCGGTTATATACATTAAAAGAGGTGCCCAATACATGGACACTGGCCTCATTGGCATATACCTGAAAATCTGGACCACCAACTTTTGGGTTTTTCCGAATGTCGAAGAAAGCCTCTCCTTCCATCCACACTTCTCTTGTTTTTTGCTTTTCCCAATTGGCGAGGTATTTGATCTTGGAATTGCTGTTCATGGTGACCATGGAGCTATCTGGTAAGTAGACCTCTCTCAATTGACCATAATCAGTTTCGAAAACGACCCATTCTGGGCCTGAATCGCTGAGGCGGGGCAAGAAAAAGACAATGGCTAGAATGGAAGCCGCAATTGCCGAGATCCAATACCGTCTTATTTTGCTTATAGGAACAATCTTTGCGCTGTTGTCTCGCTCCTTAATGGTCCGCTTTAATTCTAGTAAGGCTTGTTGTGTGTCTTCCGGTTGAATGCCAAGGGCTAGTTTGTGTAAAAGCTCTTTTGCAGCTTTTATTTCTGAGGCTTTTTCCGGATGTTCTTCAATCCAACGCGTCCAAAATTGGACCGCCTCCGACTCTTGACGGAGGAAGAAGTCCTGAAAGGATTCATTAGCAGCGAAATCTTCTGCACTAAAGTCTAAATAATCCATAAAAAAGTTTGGTCTTTAGTCTGTAGTGCCAAACCTTCTTCTTTTTTACCATGGATTTCTTAACTTTTTGCAAAAAAAGTTTCTAGCATTTTGGTAATTATTTGATAATCAATTGTTTGTTGGAAAAAAGAATACGGAGAAAGGACAGGGGGATCTTCGCAGTAAACTGGCTAGGGTAAAAGAAAAAGTAGGGAAATTAAGAGAGAGTCTTTCAGTGACTTAATGGCGCGATGAATTTGATTATAAACTGTTCGTTTCTGGGTCTGCGTTTTATCTGCGATCTCTTCATAGCTTAAACCTTCGAAGAAACGTAGTTGGATCATTTCTCTTTGTTTTGCAGTTAGTTCAGCTAGCGCTAACTCCAGTCGTTTTTGTTGTTCGTTATTATCTTGCTGTTGAATTAAGAGACTTTCATAGGAAGGGCTAGCACCTAGCTGGTCAGGTCTGTTGATTTTTGGACTTTCTGCTCTGATCCGTTTTAGTAGCTTCCGTTTTAGAATTTGTTGCAGATACGTTCTTGGATATTGTACCCTAGGTAAGCTGTCGCGTTTATCCCAGAGTTCCAGGAATACCTCCTGGATGATATCCTTAACTAGAGCTTTATCATTTCTAATACTCATACCCAAAAGCAGTAAAGACGCAAAATGCTTCTCAAAGAGGCGATCGAAACTTCGCTCGTCTCCACTAGTCATTTTTGTCCATAGTGTCTCTTCCGGTATCCGATCCTGCATTGTGCCCTGTAAATGAGTTCCTGAGATTAAAAATCTGCTTGAGCATATGCTCCATAGTCTCTCTATGAAAGCTTATCTAAAGGTAGGAAAAAATAGAGAATCGAATCCGATTACTACGGAGTTCAAATCGCACTGGATCAGCGGGCAAAACAAATCCAGTGACCTTGAATCATAAGCCTAAGACGCTGCTTGTATCTAGTAGCTAGATCGATTCAAGCGGCTTCTTAGTGAACTAGCAATTTTCCTGCTTTTAACCGATTTCCTTGTGTATCCATAACTTGATAGAAATAGAGTCCCTGCTGGGGCAATTGTAAGGCTAATTTACTTTGCAGTGGATATTGCCTCACTAGCCGCCCATTAGAGGAGAAGAGCAATAGTTGTCCGCTCCAATTCTCAGCTTCTAGGAACACTTCAGATTGCCCTACGGGAAGTAGAGTGGGGTAAAGTTTAATGGGATTTTCTGTTATTGAATAGGAACTAGATATTTGGTCTGAAACTACGATTGTTTGAGCAGTACTTTGAGCTGGCATTTGCAAGCCATCAGCCGTGATTCCCAGAGCTGCTGAAATGGATACTGCAAAGTCATCCACATTGACATGGGGAAGTGTCCACTCCAATTGCGCAACTATGCCCTGTCCGGATTGGCCAATTTGATCTATCCGACTTAGTCCGATTTGAAACTCATTTTGATTTTGCCCTTCTCTTGTTAATTCTAGGGAATTACCGCTATCAAGCAACCATCCCTCCTTGGATGCAATCTTCAGGTCTCCTATGTTCTCAAACCGTTGATCCAAGGTAAGCGTAAAGCGGATACCGTGTAGGTTTGTAAGGACTGCTTCATTTGAACCTAGCACGACGTTGGCCAGAATTTTTCCATTGGCAGGCAAAGAATCATGACTAAACTCAAGCCTTAAGCTTGGTAAGGGGGCGGGGGTTAAACCTTTGGCCAAAGGGTGTATTGCCGTATAGTTTTCATTGATCACTTCCAAATCACTTTGATCTACCAGGCCATTACCATCACAATCTGCATGTTTGTGATTCAAACCATCAGGGTAAGAAGTAGGCCAATTTTCGGCTATCTGCGGTTCCCAATAAATCGAGGCATTGGCTCGAGCAACCCCAGCTTTTCCCATGGCGAGGCCTAAGGATAAGACGTCATCCATATTCACATATCCATCTGAGTTACTATCTCCTGGCCAAACTCGATCTGGAAAGACCACACCAGTGGGGTTATAGAGAAATAGGCCTTCTTCAGGGTTAGCCAACCATAGGTTCCCTTCTTGGTCTTTGTCAATTGCGTTGATGCCAAAATCAAGATTTAAAGGAGAATTGGATAAGTCTAACCAATCATAGTTTTGACCATCGAATTTGAGCAAACCTGTAGGGTAGGATGTGCCCAGGTAAACAACTTCTTGATCCCGATCATAGTGTATCGCGCGGTAGCCAGCTACCGGGTTGCCATTAGGGAAAGTTGGTGTATGAGTCTCTACTGTAATACAATCTTCGGTAAAACCAAACCCTCCGTTTGATCCGGCGAACCACACTCCACCACCAGGGGCAGCCTCTAGTTTCGTGATACCTGGTAAATTGGTATGTTGGAGGCGGTTAAAAGTTTGCCAATTGTTGCCGTCATAGAAACTCAGTATCCCATATGAAGGATTGGTTGGAGCAGTACTACCTACCCAAAGTCGTCCTTGGTCATCCAAGGCCAGAGCCCAGATATGATAGCCATGATTGTAGCTAGCGAATTCATTCATATACATGGGGGTATAGTAGTTCCAGCCACCGGTCGTTAGGTTGTAAAAAGCTAAACCACCCGCATTATCCTGACCAGAGCCATCATTGCCTAAGGCACGACTACCATTCGTGCCAATCCATAACCCGCCTCGTTCTGCATCATATTCAATAGCGGTGACGATCGGATATGGAAGCAACTGCTGTAGCCCTTCCAGATGTGTGAATGTGTTTTCTTCATAGTAATAAATGCCATTTTGACTGGCTATATAAACTTCCCCATTGGGGCCTACGGCAAAATCGCGGGCTTCATTTTCTAGATAGGTGTTTTCCTGTAGCAGAGAAGCCTGCCAGCGTCCATCTGCAACGAGTGCCGCTCCGCGATCCTCTAATCCTAGCAAACAACTTCCGTCTTGTTGACACTCTATATCCCACACGCGGTTGCCATGTAGGCCATCAGAAACGAAGGAATGTTTAACCTCCCAATCTTCAATATTTAGTCGGCCTACTTCACCATTGGCTACCGTCCAGAGTGCCCCGTCTGGTGCCCGATAGAGTTGGCGGTATCTGGTGAATGCGAATGGGCTCTCTTCACCAGATATGCTTTCATACTGATTCTGTACTGGATCATAGTGAAGCAATTCCGTTTGTGCACCTATCCAAACCTGATTAGCCGAGTCAATATCGATGGATAGGAGCGTATTGTTCCAAAAAGGAGCAGTAGATTCATCTATATGAACGAAACTAGTATCTTGTAAATCCATAATGAAGAGTCCTTTCTTAGCAGATGCGGCCCATATTTTCCCACTAGTATCTATGGCAATATCTCGAAAGCCAGCAGGAAAAGGGGTGCCAGAAATAGCAAATAGAATGTCCCTAATGTTGTAAATCCAATTGTTCCCATCATATTGGCCAAAGCCATCAAAGCCTAAGGGACCGTCGCCATTTAGTCTAGCATAGTCAAAGGTGGCCCAGATTGTGCCATCAGCAGCTTTTTCAAGCCTTCTAACAACTCTGGAAGGCAGGGTCGTATAGGTATCCAACGTCCAATTACCATCCACATACTTATGGAAGCCATTATTGGAAGCTACGAAAAAGCTATCCTGGGTGATGGCAATAATGTCATTCACTCCATTGTAAGGGACTTGCCACGACAATTCTTCCCAGCCATCTTGCACGTTCCGAAATAGACCTTCTTGTGCAGCGACATAGAGGTTTCCATCAGCATCTTCATCTAGTCCTAGTACATTTCGAAAGGGGATGTCACTGTTTTCGGGGGTGTAGGTCGTCCAGCGTCCTTTATAGAAGGTAGATAAACCTCCATCAGAACCATACCATTCTCTACCTTCTCGATCAATTAGCATGGTGTTGATCTCTGGAAGGTATTGTTCCGCGGCGATGCCTGAGAAATTGGTTTTGATCTGATACCATTGTTGGCCAAAAAGGAAGCAGGGAAGTAGACAGATAGAGAGAAGACTAGAGCGTAAGCGCATAGCAATAGTTTAGTTTTTGCAATCGCAAAAATATGGGAATTGCTAGGGAGGGGCAAGGTCTGTGGGTAAATATTGTTAGGTTTATTTCTGGGCGGTTTTTTTACTTGTTGTAGTGGGTTGATAATGAGGTTTTTAAATTAAATCGACTATCGTGTTTCCTTCTTTTTAATGGCCCTACCTCAGACCTTAAGACTTTGAATTTTTGTCTGATAATTCTGGATTTTAAGAAAAATAAATCGTATACGAAACAATTATATGTGTTGGACGTACTAATAGCTGAAAAATTACTTTCTCCGATAGTTACAAATCCTAATATTAATCACCTAGCAAGCTAGCACTAGGCTCTTGTTTTGGTACTATCGGAGCACCAAAAGGACTAAGCATGAATTGGAGAAAACTACACCGGCAGACTATCTGGGGCTTCCTTTGTTTGAGCCTCTCACTTTCTATCTCGGCACAAGCCCAAACTGTTGTTTCAGGTAAGAACAGGGCCCTAATCTTTGCCATTAATGATTATACAGAACTGGACACCCTAAAAACTTCCATTGCAAAAGCGTCGAAACTAGCTAGTCTTCTGCAGCGAAATTATGGATTTCAGGCTGAAGTGGTGCCCAATCCAACTGCTGATCAGATCGACAATAAACTCAAGGAATATCGCTATTTCTACAAATATAATTCTAAAGAATCATTTGCAGCAGATGGGCAACTACTGGTCTATTTTATTGGACATGCCCATCGGATAGAAGGCCGCTCTTATATTTTCCCCAAGGATGTTAGTATCCGTAAAATGACGAAAACGGCAATTCCGTTGTCGCTAATAGATAAACGAGTGGATGAGATCAACTGTCATCATATTTTGTTTGGCGTTGAAGGTTTTTTGGGAACGGCTTTGGATTTAGCAGAAGCCCGTCAAGACTCCACCTGCCTATTAAGCGTAATGCCAGATACTACTGAATCAGATAGCCTGTCGATTCCTCTTGCACCACTGATGGGCAAAACCAGAAGGTTTATCGGCCTAGCAAGCGATGGTTATTTCCATGCGGACGAAGTGAACCTAAGTGAATTGTTGCTAACTCAATTGGAGGACACACCAGATTCAACTAACCTTCATTTACCGGATTTGATCCAATCTCTAACAAAGAAAAATGAATCCATTTATTGTGGCACATTCGGGAAGGTGAAAACACATGGTGACTTTGTTTTCCATCGACAAACTCGGTTTGAATACAAAGAAAATGAACTGCCAGAAACGCTAGCTGTAGCACCTCCTAGACTCATTCTATCGCCAGTAAGCAGAGCGCAACAAGATAGTCAGATGATTTATGTGGATGGAAGCGTATTTTGGAAAGGAGATGAGTTCCAGGTCGGTGAGGCAGATGAATCACCTTTGCATATGGTGGAAGTAGGATCCTTCTTAATTAGCGGCTATGAGGTTACACAAAGAGAATATCAAGCCTATTGTATGGCTACAGGTATTGACCGTAATTTTGAAGAAGCGGAGGAACGACTACCGGTAAATAATGTTAGTTGGTATGATGCCATTGAGTATTGTAACTGGTTGAGTCTACAACATGGATTCTCACCGGTTTACTCCATTGACAAGCGAAGGAAAGATATGCGCAATGGCAATTTGCAAGATAAACTAAAATGGAAGGTCTCCATCCACCCCAAAGCAGATGGTTATCGGCTACCCACCGAATCAGAATGGGAATTTGCCGCGAGGAGTCGGGGAAAGCATCATATTTGGACTGGGACAAGAGAAGAACAGGAGGTGGCGCAATTTGCCAACTACCAACACGGAGCAGCTGTAACCACAGATAGCCTGATTAATGTGGCACCAGTGGGTTCCCTGGCGAGTAACAGTTTAGGATTATTTGATATGAGTGGAAATGTAGCTGAATGGTGTTGGGACTGGTATGATGAAAAGTACTACAGTCGTTGGAAAACGGAAAATGTGCTTTCCATTTCGGATAGAGGACCCAAGCGAGGGAAATTTCGCGTCGCAAAAGGCGGGGCATGGACCGACCCGATTCAACATATTAGAGTTAGTAATCGAATTCCCTTACAGCCGGATATCCAGTATGTTACAATAGGGTTTCGATTGATTCGATCAGCTGAATAGCTAAAGGAACAACGCCTGGGACTACTTGAAATTCCTAGGCGTTGTTCGTTTTGTTTTTAGGCTTGTCATTTTCTACTCATATCGCAAGGCATCCACTGGGTTTCCACTAGCCGCTTTAACAGATTGTAAACCAGTAGTGAGTAAGGCGACAACTAAGGTCAAGCCGATTGCCAGCAAGAAAACAAAGCCTTGAATGTTTATCCTAAAGGCAAAATCTTCTAACCAATTTTGCATAGCCCACCAAGAAATGGGAATTGCCAAGATTGCGGATAGGAATAATAGCATCACAAATTGACGGCTCACCAACCACGTTATATCGGGAATTGAAGCTCCCAATACTTTCCTGATACCAATTTCCTTGGTTCTTTCGATGAGGATCAAAGCAATCAGACCGAACAATCCCAGGCAGGCAATGACAATAGCCAATACTGCGGCACCACTAATGGCTTTCTGCCATCTTTCTTCCGTTTGGTACTGCTGCTGAATATCTTCATCAAGAAAGAAAAACTCAAAAGGTTTGCTAGGGTTGGCCGTTTGCCAGGAATTCTTCAATTGCCCAATGGTTTGATCAACATCATTCGGGCTGATTTTGGCCAATAGGTACCGATAGTACGGCTTCTCGGGCATTTCCCAAACCATCGGTCTAATCTGGCTCTTCAGCGTTAGAAAGTTATAATCTTCTATCACACCTATAATCTCTCGATTAGCGAGTTGCTCAAATTTTTCAGGAAGCTTATACCCTTCAATGGATTCGACACCATACTTCTTCAAGAAAGCTTCATTGACGATAAGTGCATTCTCCCGATCGGAAGCTTGTTCATCCGAGAAATTCCTTCCTTCCAGGAGATTTACAGAAAGGGTAGAAAGGTAATCCGTATCTACCTGATATTGGAACACGATATCGTTCGATCCATCCTCTTCCTTGATGAAGGTACCAGCGTTTCCTCTATTGAAGGAATAGGAAACACCTGCTGCCGAAAGGACATTGGGGAAGGCCGTTATTTCTTGCTTAAACTGCTTGACGAAGCGCTCCGTCTTTTCTTTTTCTTTATAATTGAATTGAGTAGGAATGACCACGACTTGTTCTTGATCAAAGCCCAAATTCTTATTTTTAATGAACTGCTGTTGCTGATACATGATAAACGTACAACTCAGCAAACCAATGGATAAGGCAAATTGAAAAATTAGACTTCCTTTTGTCACCCAATTGTTGCCGCCCGCCTTGAATTCTGACTTAAAAGTTTGCACCGTTCTAAGTTTCGAGAATAAGATAGCAGGATAGGCACCAGCCAGCAAACCTGTGAAGATTGCAATTCCTAGCAAGGGCAAAAACACTGTCGGTTGGGTCCAGTTAATCTCCAAGGCGAAACCAGTCAACTGCCCGATGAAAGGGATCACTAACTCCAGCAATAATATCCCACATCCTAATGATATCAAACTCAATAGAACCGATTCGCTAAAAAACTGACCTAAGAGCTGCCTCCGCTCCGCGCCGAGCATACGCCGCACACCGACCTCCATCAAGCGCTTGGAGCCTTGAGCATTCGCTAGATTCATAAAGTTGAAACAAGCCACCAATAAGATCATGATAGCAATGATGCCTAGTATCTTGATGTAAGACAAGTCTGCGGGTTCCTTCAAGCCATTGGCAGCATAGCCCTCGTACAAATGATAACGATCTAAGGAATGTGTCTGAAAATTGTAGGTGATATCAGAATCTTTTCCCATTTTGCTTTCAATGAAGGCTGGTAGTTTATCTGTGAGACTAGCCAAGTCTTCGGCAGATCTTAAACGAATGAAGTTCGTGACAGGAAATTGACTCCAATCATTGACCAAGGCTTCGGGTTCATCCTGATAATAGGACTCCAGGGGGAGTAAAAAGCTGAAATCAAGACTGGTGTTTTGAGGAGGATTAGTGGCCACAGCCGTAATCGTTTTTACTACTTCCTGCCCCTTGAATTGAAGTGCTAGATTTTGGCCTACTGGATTGGTTCGACCAAAATATTTCTGGGCCATGTCCGCTGTGATTACCATGCCATCCTGCTCTTTAAGGGCAGAAGTGAAATTTCCTTGGATTAATTCAAAGCTGAAAAATTCAAAGAAGTTATCATCAACAAAATGAGCTTTCTCCTTGAAGAATTCATTGCCAGATTGAACGAGAATCTCATTGTCTTGCAAGCGGAAGGCTTCCGTAACTTCTGGGTATTCCGCTTTTAGGTCGACAGCCAGGGGGCCAGGGGTACTAGCTAGATTGAAGTTCTCATTGATTGTGGAGGACAGCCAATAGATGTTTTCGTACTCCTCGTGAAATTTATCGTAGGAAAGTTCGTGTTGAACAAAGAGGTAACCCATGCTTGCGCAAGCAATACCTATAGATAGGCCAATGACATTGATGCTAGTGGTGAGCTTGTGTTTGCCGAAAGAGCGTAGAGCGATCTTCAGGTAGTTCTTGAACATGGTGGTGCTGTTTAGGAGTTCCTACTTAGTTAAACCGATTTTGATAAAGGATCGGAGCGAGTTGAAAGAACACGCTCTTATTTAATCAGACATCAAATCTCGTGCCTTTGTGTTAAGGTGTTGATAGATAGGTGATTATGTCTTGCTCTGCTTGTGTTTTATGTTCAGGAATGCACAACTGGTGTTCGGAAACGAACAGTATGTCAGCGCAATATCTAGTCCTCAAGGAATCAACAACCTTATACCTAAAAGCAAGAGGTTTTTCAGCCAAGGACGAAGGATTTTTAGCCTCTTTACATCTTATCATTTTGATCAGAATTTAGACAACCATTTACTGAACTTCCTGTTAGGGCATTTTGACTTTCTTTTGACTGGGTAAGACCACAAAAGTTTGTATTTTCGCACATCTTTTACCTAACCATCATAGAAGGGACTTTAGACATGAATAAAACCATCGTAACCGATCAATTTTCTAAGCGACATATAGGGCCTAGTACCGGTGAAGTAGACGAAATGTTGGCGGCTATTAATGTTTCATCTCTATCGCAGCTGATAGATGAGACTGTACCTGCCGAAATCCGAATGCAAACGCCCTTGAATTTGCCTGATGCACTTAGCGAATACGAATACCTAAGTGAATTAGAGGAAACGGGGAATAAGAACCGTTTATTCAAATCCTACATTGGTCTTGGCTATTATGGCACGATCACGCCTAGTGTGATTTTGAGAAACATTTTTCAAAATCCGGGCTGGTATACTCAATATACACCTTATCAGGCGGAGATTGCTCAAGGACGCTTAGAGGCCTTGCTTAATTTCCAGACCATGGTCAGTGACCTTACTGGATTGCCAATTGCCAATGCGTCTCTCTTAGATGAAGGAACAGCTGCTGCCGAAGCCATGGCGATGTTCTATAGTTTGAAGAACAAACGAAACAAGGGCGATGCAATGAATGAGTTTTTGGTGGATGAACATATCTTCCCTCAAACTTTATCGATTCTGCAAACCCGGGCAGAGCCTTTGGATATTGTTATTAAACAAGTCAGTTGGAAATCTTTTGACTTAAGTGAAAAGACCTTTGGTATTCTGCTACAATACCCGGCGGGGAATGGTGCGGTAGAGGAATATCAAGGTTTAGTAGATGCAGCTAAGGAAAAAGGGATATACACTACGGTAGCGGCGGACCTAATGGCATTAGCTTTGTTGACCCCTCCAGGTGAATGGGGCGCAGATGCAGTCGTTGGAAATACTCAACGGTTTGGCGTTCCTATGGGGTATGGAGGACCACACGCAGCCTACTTTGCCACAAAGGAAGATTTCAAGCGGTTAATACCTGGTCGAATCATCGGTGTTTCTGTGGATAGCCAGGAACGCCCAGCCTTGCGTATGGCGTTGCAAACTCGGGAGCAACACATTAGAAGAGAAAAAGCAACTTCAAATATTTGTACAGCACAGGCCTTATTGGCGATCATGTCTGGCATGTATGCTGTATATCACGGACCGGATGGCATCAAAGGGATAGCACAAATGATCCATGCCCGCACAGTTGCTTTGGCAGCGGCATTGGGGCAAATGGGAATCACTTTCAATGCTTCCCACTATTTTGATACCCTTTCATTGAATATGAATGGAGAGCAAGTTTCTGCTTTGCGAAAACTGGCAGAAGCTAAAGAGATTAATTTCTGCTACATGGAGGGGGAAGTCAGAATTAGTCTGGATGAAACTACTTCTACCAAAGATTTAGCACCTATTGTTGCGGTATTTGCAGAAGTGCTAGGTGTGGCAGCTGTTGAGGCAAAAGTAGGCAGCAGCCAGGAAGCCATTCCTGGAGCCTTAATTCGCCAATCCAGCTATTTGGACCATCCTATTTTCAATACCTACCATACGGAGACCAAAATGATGCGCTATATCAAGCGCTTGGAGAATAGGGATTTGTCCTTGATGCACTCTATGATTCCTTTGGGTTCTTGTACGATGAAACTAAATGCAGCTTCTGAGCTATTACCGGTGAGCTGGCCTACTTTCGCTAATCTCCACCCCTTCGTGCCGATGGAGCAGGCAGCGGGTTATCGCCAAATCTTTGAAGAACTGGAGGCTTACTTGAGTGAAATCACTGGTTTTGCAGCTTGCTCTTTGCAACCCAATTCTGGTGCACAAGGTGAGTTTGCAGGGTTATTGACAATCAGGGCTTACCACCAATCCAGAGGAGAAATGCATCGAAATATTGCATTGATTCCTTCTTCAGCACACGGTACTAATCCTGCTAGTGCGGTTATGGCTGGTATGAAAGTGGTAGTAGTAGCCTGTGATGAAAAAGGGAACATAGATGTAGCTGACTTGAAAGCTAAAGCGGAGGCAAATAAGGATAATCTGGCTGCTCTGATGGTGACTTATCCGTCCACTCATGGCGTATTTGAAACAGCTATTAAGGAAATATGTGATATCATTCATGATAATGGTGGCAAGGTTTATATGGACGGCGCTAATATGAATGCCCAGGTAGGCTTAACTAGTCCAGGCAATATTCACGCCGATGTCTGTCATTTGAATCTGCACAAGACCTTTGCGATTCCACATGGCGGTGGCGGTCCGGGAATGGGCCCCATCTGTGTGAATGAAAGCCTCAAACCCTTCTTGCCTAAACACCCACTGGTAGAGACCGGGGGAAACCAGGGGGTTCATGCTGTAGCTGCTGCTCCTTGGGGCAGTGCTAGTATTTTGCTGATCTCCTATGGTTATATCAAAATGTTAGGCAGAACGGGCGTGAAGGATGCCACGGAATATGCCATCCTCAATTCCAACTATATCAAAGCTCGACTCGAAGGAGCTTATGAAATTTTGTATGTAGGAGAAAAAGGCCGGACAGCGCACGAATTGATTGTAGATCTCCGCCCTTTCAAAGCTGTCGCTAGTGCGGAGGATGTAGCCAAGCGCCTGATCGATTATGGATTTCATGCACCGACATTGTCTTTCCCCGTTCCTGGTACAATCATGATTGAGCCAACGGAAAGTGAAAGCAAGGATGAATTGGATAGATTCTGTGATGCGCTACTTAGAATTCGGGAAGAAATTGACGAGATTGCCACGGGCAAAGCAGACCCAAAAGACAATGTGTTGCAAAATGCTCCGCATACTTTAGCTCAATTGACCGCGGATGAATGGGCATTCTCCTATAGTCGAGAAAAAGCAGCCTATCCATTATCCTACTTGCATGAAGGCTACAAATTTTGGCCGGCAGTAGGACGAGTGAACAATGCAGCGGGCGATCGTAATCTTATCTGTACTTGCCCTCCGATGGAGGCCTACATGGAAGTGAAGTAATAAAGATCTTGTTTGATCTTTGAATTATAGGTTTTACATAGAGCGGTAGTACTCAAGGATGAGTACTATCGTTTTATAATTTGTGTTGTGTTTTGCTCAGGTTTCTGCTTTTCAAACTTGTAAAGCATTTATACATAGATATAGACTGTCGATATTGGATCTTTTCCTTCACCCTGAGCCATCCTGAGCGAAGATGGGCCGGGGGTAGGTAAATGATCTACCAACACCTTTGGAGGTGCATTTTGGTCAGCTGTTTGCTGAGTGGCTAGTTTCAATTTTATTTTGCTCATTTCCTGCAAGGCCAATAAATTGGTATCGGAGTCAAAGCATTCGGCATGAGTACCATTTTGTATTTTTTTAGATTCGGGGCCTGTAAAAAAGTGAGCTTCTTGCCCTTGCAGGATGAGGGAGCCCTCTATGGATTGCTGTGGGATAATAAAATACTGCCAGCGGGTTTTCCGGGCTTCAAAGGCTATTTGAAATTGGGCATTTTGGGTGAGCCCGTTCAGGGCTAATTTGATCTTTGCAACGGCGGCAGAAGCCGATGAACTTGGTTTGAACTCCTTTGGAAGGTTGATTTTTGTAGCTCCGGCTTGTTGCTGACTTTCATTGCTGAATTCATAATAACCTAATGTATCTAGAGGATACTCGGTGAACTGGATAAAGGCGGGATCTGCTGTTGTGATATCGAAAAGGAGTTCTTGATTAGGGTTTTGACTAACAAAATTGGCCAAATCAACTTGAGTCGGGCCAAAAAGTTGCCAGGTATTGGTACCGGATTTATGCCACTGTATCCCATTCTGTTTTAGAATGGTTTGAGTGTTTTGATTGGGAACAATATCTAAGTCGTGGCAAAGACCATCGCGGTAGTAGGAGTGTAAAACTTCAAAATTGCACCATTGCTTAAAATGATTCATGCTTTTTGCTTTATGATTTTTTAGGTGTCGGTTTTCTGAAAATAGCTATAGGCAAATTCTACGCTTTCTATGGCTATGGTTGATTCTTGGGATTGAAGTTCCGACATGGACCATTTTGTAGGGTAACTGTTAAAAAAGGTCCAGCTCATTAGTACTTTTGCCTTTTCATCCAGTAGAGAAAGCTTCAATGTTTTAGGGTCAACTTTATTAGAGAAGCTGTTGGCTAAGACCTTGCTGATCCACTGGCAAATGGCGTTGTCATATTGGGAGAATCCACGTTTAAGCACTAAGTTGTCAAAGGTAATTGCAGTTGGGAGCCGATATTTGAAACGATTTTCGCCTCCATCCACTACTTCTTCAACATTTGTTTCCGTGCTCAAACCTGAAGCTTCTTGAAAATGCATGGCAACATTATTAGTATCTCCTTTAATGCTTAATTGAAATTGAAAACTCATTAGCGTTTTAGTTTATGGGTTGCTGAATTCTAAATAAGTACTGCCTTCTCAGTTAAAACAATACCTTATTGAAAAACCTCGTGGACAGTCATAAACTGAGGTAAATCGGTTTCTCTCATGATTATGGTTCAGTGAAGCCTTGAGTTTCATTTTTGAGTATCTCGAAACACGAGAGCAGCCTAAGATCCAAAAAAAATGAGATCCGCTCTAGTCGAATCTGCTGGGGTGTTTCAAGAAATTACCTTCTAAATAACACGAGTTTCTAAGCATTCACTAGCCACAGCCCAGTATAGGACAGGGTGCAAGAACTACTTAAACCCTGATATGAGAAGATCAAGCCAATCCATCGGGTTGCCCTAGGAGGAGTCTATATTAGGACATTTATACAACGGAGTAACTCGCATTCGTTGGAGGAGTTTAAAGATAGGATTTCTATTCTTGATTTTTCAAATAACTTTCCATCACCTTACGATTGTATTCAAGATGGTGCAATTGTAGCTCATGGGCCTGTGATGCGTAAGGGTCGATTCCTTTCAACACTTCCATACGTAGGTCGAAGAGTCGTTCTTTATCTGCTTTGTCCGCTTCTCTAGCCATCTTGATCTTGACTATTTCTTCCTGTGTATTCTGCTTGGGATTGAAAATGCCATTAATCTCGCTGCATTGGTGACACATGCCCTCCTTTTTGATCAAGGCACATCGCCCTTCAAATATATCAATCATCTTTGCTCGCGCAGTATGGAGGTGGTACTTGACTAAGGCCTCAGTCGTTCGAAGGATGGTCGAGATCTCTTTGATTTTAAAATCATATACCTCTTTGAGAAGAAGACACAGGTGTTGTTCAATTGGTAGTGATTTGGCGATGCAAGTAAAACAAAATGCGATGTGTTCCTTGATTTCGAATTTGGCGTATTGAGAGGTGGCAATCACTTCGAGCGTGCGCTGTAGGGCTGCTGGATCAGTTAGTGCTGCTTCTCGGCAGATATCAGTGATGGTCTCTGGCCAGCGCTTTTTCTTCCGTAGATTATCGATGGTGAGATTGGAGCCAATAGCAAAGATCCACGTTTTTAGGCTGCTCTCGCCACGAAAGGTAGCCAGTTTTTCAGAAGCTCTTATCCAAGTGTCTTGAAGAATGTCTTCCGTATCCTGCTGATTAGCGGTCATCCTCAGGATATAAGACTTTAGTTGAGGTTTTATGTTTTCAAATTCGGTGTACAGTGTTGCTTGATCCATGATCAATAGATTTGGGTCTTTAAATCAGTTCGTTGTCAAAATAGAATATTTTCCTTCAATTTCTCTCGATTGCTCTTTCAAGCTATTAATTTTAGTTCTCAATGTACAATTGAAGTTGATAAGAAGGATTTTTTCTCTTTTGAAAGGACATTATTTCCACTAGATCTACTAATAAAAGGTTCTCTGACTTTTCTTTTAGCTAAAACGCTGTCCATAAAAATTGTCGGAGAAGAAAATATAATAAGCCCCGCTGTTTACCAATTTCTTGATTTTACTTTTTGGCTATTCAAAATCCACAATCAAATGAAAAAACTTTTCTATTGTTTATTCTTCCTATTCACTTTTTCATTAATTACCAGCGGTCATGCCCAGGAAACACGATATTTTCAATTCCGAACTTTTTGCGGGGGAGATGATTGGCGTGACACTTCCTTTGTAGCGGCGGCTACCAATGCAGATCTGATCAATGCGGTATTGAGTGAAATTGAACGTCCTTTTGATGAACGTAAATTTATCATCGGAGATATCAAGGCTGGTGATGGAGGGCACAATTTTAATGGCGATTTTAGGTTCAATTGGCATTTTGTGCCAGACCAGTGGCAATTAGCCGAAGTGGCTGTAGAAGTATGTGACGGTTGCCCCTTCACCAATGTACATCGAGATACAGACCTCTGGTTGAATAATGTAGGCTTTTTTTGTCCATGGAGCAGTAAACCACTCCGAGAAATAACCTTGACCGATGTAAGAGAGGGTGGTAAGACCTCAGATATAGACCTCCATGTATTCCCAAACCCGGGTCGAGATGTAATTTTTCTTCAACATGAACTTAAAACGCCTGTAGATATAGAGTTGGTCAATATCGCGAATCAAAGTATTCGCTTTGTACCAAATTATGAAGAAGGAAAGATTGAAGTTGGACAATATCCAACTGGGATTTATCTGATATTGATTAAATCTCAGGGCCATATTTATACACAGAAATTAGTCATTCAAGACTAGTAACTGGCGCCTACATCGAAGAAAGGACAGAAACGGGAAATAGCTCCATGATTACAAATTACATCTTGTTGATTTGCATGATAATTTTGCATTTTGATTTTTCATCAAAATATAATATCTTTAAAGAGAAGATGTGTAGAATTTAGAGTAGATATTGTAAAGGCTTTACCGTTTTCATGTTACGATAACTCGCCTTTTATACTGTAATGCTCTGCAAGACGAGTCAAGACATGGTCCAGGGAATATCACCACCTATACCGCCAGCCTTTATCCCTGGTTTTCAGTCTATCACTTAGATTAAATAAAGAGCTTGCAGTACGTGCGTAAATTATGGCAGCCAAGCCAACTATTGGCAAACAAAAAGCTGCACAGGCTCCCGCCCGGGAGCCTGTTTTTTTGCAGCAACTAATGGTCTTAGACTACAAGCCACTATCTCAAGTAAGGATTAATCACATCATCACTTTCCTGTTCATCCGTACTGACATAGAGGCTTGTAACCTCTAGTTGATAATAACTAGTTTTTCAGTAGCAAGTACTTTTCCTTCATTCCGGATCACTACATAATAAATGCCTGCAGACAATCTGCCTAGATTGGGTTCGACAACGTCCTGCTCCCCTGCCTCTATCTGGAAACTGCCGGCCGCCTTTCCATAAGTATTGACCAGAGTCACCTGTAAAGCCAGCCTCTGGAATGCAGACGGGATATCTAATGAAAATTGACCACGACTCGGGTTCGGAAATAGATTGAAGGAGATTTTTTCCTGCTTTGTCACTTCAAGTTGTGGACGATAGACATTGTTATGGGCAATCAGGGAGGAACTACTTCCTGCTTCTTTAATTTCAAGGGCATCGATAGCAATATCACCTCGGTAACCATTGCCCGAGGTAGCAACTACGCGAATTCGTAGTTGATTCGACGTATAAGGCGTAAGATCAATATTGGCAGGAAACCAGTTGTTTCCCTGGTCACCAGTTTTTTGCCAAATCGTTTCTGTCCAGCTAAGACCTCCATCTGTGCTCACCTGCACTTCCAGTTGGCCAATATTACTACCATACATGTGATACAAGAAGGCGAATTCCGGTTGGCTTAATGAAGTGATATCAAGGCATTTCTTCGTTGTAAAGGCTGAGATCTTGTACGGGTTTCCATTGTTACCGGATGTTTCGATGTACCTATAATAGGAGCCCTCTCCGGCAGATGCCGGTCCAGTATTGTTTGTTGGAGTTGCACCTGTTCTTCTTCTCCAATTTCGATCATCATCTCGGTTCTGTTTGAAAATGCCGAATCCATTGCTTTCAAACCCGAAAAGGTAAGGCCAATTACTATACGTACCATTACAATTTAGCGGATCACTAATATAGGAACTAGCGTTAGTAGTGCACCCGGAAGCATCTGTAACCGTCACGGCATAGTTGCCTGGGCCTACATTGCTTAAATCCTCAGAACTGGCACTGTTCGACCAATTAAAGGTATAGGGAAGGGTGCCCCCGCTAACAGTAAGATCAATCTGCCCATCAGAGAATCCAGCTTGAGAGGTGGTTGAAGCGTTGATACTGGCTTCCAATGGCTGTGTGGCATCTATTGTAAAGGATTCAACGATTGTACAGTTCTGATTGTCTGTCACAGTCACCTCATAGCTGCCCGCTGCTAAGTTTTGTAGACTATTGACGGCAGTAGCACCTGTAGACCAACTTACACTTAGACCGTTTGCCGCTCCACTCATGACTAAGGTTGCACTTCCATCCGCTTGACCGGCACAGCTTTCCGTCGTAGTCACAACAGAAGCGCCAAAGCATAGATCTTCTACTCGAACGGCATCAACCGCAATGTCTCCCAGCTCTCCTGTATTGCCAACAATCACCCCGATTCTTACCCGGATTCTGGGATACCCGCTGAAATATGAAAGGTCTACATTTGCAGTTTGCCAATTGTTCCCTTGGTTTCCACTAATGTCAAAGATGAAAGCACTACTGCCCGGAGACCCCCAAAGCGAACCACCATCCGTACTAACTTGCATAATTAATTGACCTGCATCCGCACCATTCATATGGTATTGGAAACTCATCTGCGGTTGGCCTAACAAACTAAAATCGTAACAGGGACTCTCGATCACTGTCACTCCGCCCAAATGACCAGTGGCTTCGGCATATACATAGTAATTTCCATCGGCCGCTTGACTTGGGCCAGTTCCTGTGGTGGGAGTGGGTAGATTGGTTCGGGACATATCAAAGTGCGAAAGCTCATTGAAGCGCCAATCGCCCCAATCAGTTTCGAAGCTTTCCTCATGTGGAAATTGATTGATTGGGGTGCTACAGGGTGCCGGGATGTTACAACTTAAATAGGAGCGGTCGGTAGTCGCACTATAATACATCCGAGCCTGCTGCATAGGGGTAAAGTGATCTCGGCAGGTTCCGGAGGCATAAGACATGAAGTTGGTCGTATTAGGTTGGTACAGCTGCTGATTTGCATCTTGGAATGTACCTACATAGGTGCATCCACTCATCGCACCAGAACGATTTAGTCTAGGATCTGCCGGTGTATCACATATTTCATCACCGGTGGTGGCACAGTTAGAACCATTTACCAATTCGGCAGTCATAACGCCATTGTCGGGCCCATGAGTAGGGTAAAGGGATAGGTATTGACCAATCAAATGTAAAATAACAGATACCTGATTGTAGCCATAGCAACCCCTGCTAAAGACGATTCTTTCTCCATCTCCTGGGTATTTGCTGTAGCCACAGTAATATGGCCCTGCTACACCCTGGCTTAGATTATTAACGAAGTAAAGATTGAGTTTACCACTAACATCATGGACATCCAGTTGGCTATCCTGACTTAGATAGAGATTGTAGAGGTTGTCATCCACTATTACATTTAGGTCTCCACATTGGTACAACTGAATGTTGGCTTCGATCAATTCAGTGTTGATTTGATTGAGGTAGAATCCCAAGGTATAGCTATCCATGGCCTGATAATTTTGCGTGTTGGCCATGATGTGTACCTGTACGGGAATCCAGATGATTGGCGAATTGCTTTTTTGGAGGTGAAGGGAGTTTCTTAGTTCACGGGTTTCTGTAAGGTATTTACGAGCTTCTTTGCTAATCACGGTAGCAGAGAAATCTTGTCCATACAGAGAGAAGGCGCTGAAACCCCACCAAAACAGTAGGGCGGTCACAAGGATGTTCTTTTTCATCATGTGTATAGAATTTGATAGGATTATAAAGTCTATTTTGAAGGTGCTGATCGGAGTTCCACTCTATTGCAGAAGCAATTGCTGTACAGCATCCTGATAAGCACTTGCTGTAAACGAGCACTGAAGGTTATAGTAAAGGCGCTTAGACTGAGATTGTATATAAAGCTCATCCTTCAGATTGAAAGTATTCCTTATTGCTGCTACTGTGTCACGCAAAGCGGCTTGATAGCTGAGGCCATCACCTTCTTTCCGTTTCTGGTTTCAACAAATAATGAATAGTTTTCATCATCAAAAACGAGGTTTAGACATACGCTGAATGGGGAGTAAGTTGCGGCGAAGTTAAGTGCCTTTATACTCATATATTGGCGAGATAGACAAGTGGAGGAGGGGGCTTGATAAGTGCTAGAAATTGGCTTATAAGTGTTTGGATAGCCAAAATTGGATGAACTACTGATTAAGGGGGGTAATTCCGGGCATGCTGAATCTTTTGGCTGGCAAGTTCTCAGTGAGGAAGATCAGCCAATCAAGTAGAAGTTCGATTGACTCAATGGCTATTTCCGATCCATGTACAAAAATTTACATTTGATGTATTGTTTCACAAAGGGAAAACACAACTCCCACAAAAACCAAATGTAATGACTCAGCAAAGCATCAAAAATCGATTAGGAACTCCTTACTTTAGTGACCAGACAACAGGCGTGCAATGCTGTCTTCCTGAAGGCTTGATTATCTACAGCTATACCGGGCGTATTTGGTTAGGTGGAAGTACTAGGCCTACCGATCTTTTGTATATGGAACGCGTATCCAAGGAAATGACGAATGTTCCCAATATTCTGGCAGATGGAGATATTGACCTTAATATTGTTTCGATTGGATCTTCAGAAGCGCTGCAAGATGGGGCGGAAGGTACAATCGTAGCTGGCAACTTTAAAGATCAGTCCTTTAGCGGATATTTGAGTTTGATACCGGTAGATAGCACACATCGATATCTGGTAATGATGGCCAGCACCACTTTAGCGGATGAGGAACGACAAAGAGGTATCTGCTTATCCCTACAGCAAGAATTATTGGCGGGTCAATGTTCGTGACTGATCAGTCTATAATCTTTAGTAATGGAGAAATGCTCAAAATGGAAATAGTAATCTTCCGTTTTTTCACAACTAACCACTTGACCGGTAGTGGCCAGATTGGCATATTCAACACGAATCCGAAAATCGTACCAGTAGGAAGAACTAAGGCGACTTTCGTCCGTCTGTAATAAGAAGCCTTTTTTCTTCAACTGCTGTAGAGAAAGTTCTTCCCGGTTGTTGTTGTTCTCATCAATGAGTATGAAGCGTAACTTCTGCAATGGAAGATCTAGACTTTCAAATAGTGGGGTCAAATCCAGCATGATCCGAACCTTTTTCTGTTCAATGTTTTCCAACCTGACTAATTCCTTGTCCTTTTGCTTTAGCAAGGCTAATCGCTCTTTTAGTACGTAAGGATCAACAACGGAAGGAGGATCCAGGATTTGATCCATTTCTGCGGCAGGAATCATGGTTTTGTAATGATCCATTACCTTTTTATTGTATTCCTGGATGAAGGCTAGAATCTTGTTTTGGACTTCCTTTTCATGCAATAGATCGGGAATGCGATAAAAGGTGATCTTGTATTTCTCCAGTTGGCATACGGAATAACCGTTGAACTGGAATTGAGGATGGGCAGTACTTTCATAGAGGAAGTACTGTTTGCTTTTTAGATCACGCTGGCTGTAAAACTCTCCCAGGCAAATGAACTCATCTGTGCTTAATTCTGGTAATTGAAGGTCACCCTTGATCAATTTGTCATCCAGACCAATGCGTGCACCGAGATTGGCACAGTGCCAGCTTGCAAACTGGGCATGAGCCTGCCAAACAAGGAGTTGTAGGGCTAGTAAACAGAATGACTTTTGTAAATTCATGAAGTCAAAGGTCTTAAAAAATCATGGCTCTGGCAATTTTTGCCGATCAAAGCTGTTGCAAAGCCTTAGCTAATGGATATGATTTCTTAATTTGGGCTTTGTAAAAAAAATGTCTCAGAAGGACAAAAACGAAATCACAACAGAATGAAGAAACAACTTTTTAGCCTAGGCTTGGTGCGGGGCCTGATCGTAATGATATTGATCGGGGTTTTAATTTTCCCTAGCTGTACCTCCACGCAAAACATCTTCAACGGCCAGGATTTAACTGGCTGGAAAATCCATGGAACAGAGAAGTGGTATGTTGATAATGGAGATCTAATCTGTGAGAGCGGACCAGATAAGGGATATGGCTATTTAGCCACAACCAAGTCTTACAAGAACATGGATCTGCAATTGGAATTCAAACAAGAAGCCAATGGTAATAGTGGCGTCTTTTTCAGGTCTTCCATTGAAGGGACTAAGATTGCCGGATGGCAAGCAGAAGTTGCCCCTCCTGGTAATAACTCGGGAGGAGTGTACGAGTCGTATGGAAGGGGCTGGTTGATTAAGCCGGATCCCGCCTTGGACAAGGCCTTGAAAATGGGGGAGTGGAATAAGATGAGAATCAAGGTGGACAATGATGAGGTCACTACTTGGATTAATGGGCAACAAATGATCTATTTGAAAGATGAGAAGATTGGTCAAGCTGAAGGGCAAGTGGCCTTGCAAATTCATGATGGAGGAGGGATCAAGGTCAGATGGCGAAATATTAAGATCAAAGAACTTCCTTAGGATCATATAGAGAATAAGTGGCGAAGTGTTAGCTCTTATTTTTTAGATGATCCTTAAGTCCAATACGGGCAATTTCAAGTTAGGGACAAGGGGATGGCTATGGTTGAATTGCAACCATGGCCATTGTCTTTTGGAGGGAGCTAGCAATGGATAGGGTTGACACAATTAATCAAGCAAAAGGACCCGTGAAAAGCAAAAGAATTGTCAGAGAACCCTATTCTTTTGATGGCTTATTCAAATATCGGCCAATTATTCTAATAGAGATGAATGTCTATTTGAAAGACTAAAAAGGGAGATTGGTCCATAAATATTGTAGAAAACCTAGGTGGCGTTTAACTTTTTTTTAACTTTACGCCAGCAAAAAAACTCTTCTATACGTTATCTATGTGGCGCATCAGCGCAGTCTTGAAAAAAACTCCACAAATAATTTAACGACTTTACGATTGGCAATCTAGTCAACCATGGACCCGTACTAATGCCAATATTCAGCTAATAAAACGATACATAGTTTTCTCTTTTTCTCTCAAACTCAATTCCAAATTAAGGGCATCTAAGCCGATCTAACAAAACATTTGGAAGCGAAGGGAAGGGCCGAATGGCGGATATGTGCAATATTCCTAGGCGTTTCTCCACCCTTTGAGAGATCGAACATCGCCCAGCGATGAACAAGAGAGGTATGCCTGTAAATCAGGCTAACTTTGCTATCGTTTCTGCCTCGTATTGCAACTCCTTATACCCAGTTTCATAGGATTAGTATCATGGAATTAACTCACCGAATAACCTTCCAAATAACGATGGGAAGGGTAGCTATTTAATGCTTTAAACAAATGATAAGGTCAAGTGAAATTCACTTGATCCGGGTGACCAAATTATTTCTTTACTTAAATCTAGTTTTATGAAAAGAGTCTCAATTCTTGGGATTTTGATGTTAGCGATGGTGAGTTGGAGCTTTGGCCAGCGCACGATCAACGGAATGGTCTCTGATGCCGCAGGAGAACCATTGATCGGAGCAAGTATTCTGGTTAAAGGAACGACTTCCGGTACGATCACGGATATTGATGGTACCTATCAGCTTTCTGTACCTGAAGGGGCTGAAATTTTAGTCTTTAGCTATACCGGGTTTACACCACAGGAGGTTCCTATCGGTATTTCCAGTGTAATTGACGTTTCCTTGCAAGAGGGATTGGCTTTGAATGAAGTCATTGTTACTGCACAAGGGATTCAAAAAGAGAAAAGAGCCCTCGGGTATTCGGTCGGTACCGTTGACGGCGAAGACATCGCTCAAAAATCTGAATCGGATGTTAGTCGATTGCTGAAAGGGCGAGTGGCTGGCGTGAACGTTACTTCTACGAGTGGGGTAAGTGGTTCTGGAACGAACGTGATTATTCGAGGATACTCCTCACTAACCGGTAGTAACCAACCTCTGTTTATCGTAGATGGTGTACCATTTAATACAAATACTAACAAAGACAATCTAACCAATGACTTCGTAGAAGGTGGGCAGGCTACCTCTAGTCGTTTCTTAGACCTTGATCCTAACAATATTGCTAGCATTAGTGTATTGAAAGGACTAAGTGCTACTGTAACTTATGGAGAGCAAGGCCGAAATGGGGTTGTCTTGATTACCACTAAGAATGGCCAAGGCGGAGGTGTGAAGGATAAGACTGCTGTTACTTTGAGCCAGTCCTATTTTTCAACTGAAATTGCTTCACTTCCTGATTATCAGACCAATTACGGTGGCGGCTTTCACCAGAATTTTGGGTTCTTCTTTAGTAACTGGGGTCCTAATTTTAATACCAGGGGTGGCCGTGGGGTTGATGCGAACGGACAAGTTCAGCACCCTTTGGATCGATTGACAGACCCTACCCTGAAAGCTCAGTTTCCTGAGTTTGCTGGCCAGCGGTATGACTACCGTAACTATAACAGTACAGAAAACTTTTTCGAAAAAGGTTATGTGTCGAATACATCCATGAATATTCAAGGAGGAACAGATAAAGCTAATTTTAGTGGTTCCTTTGGGTATACAGAAGATCAAGGTTTCTTACCTGGCAATAGTGTAAACAAGATTAATATTGGTGTTGGTGGACGAATTGAACTCGCCAATAATTTGACGCTAAATAGTACGATTAACTTCGTTAAGACGGATTTTGAAACCCCTCCAATTAGTTACGGTGATGGTAGTGGTATTTTTGCTGGAGGTGGTCTATCTGTGTTTTCCGATGTGTTTTATGTACCTAGAGGAATTGATTTAATCGGACTACCTTTTGAATCACCGGCGGATAGCCGACCTGTATACTACAGAAGTGGTAATGATATTCTAAATCCGCGTTGGACGGCTAAGTATGCTCGCAATTCAAGTATGGTGAATCGAGTTTTCGGGCAAACGGCCTTGAGCTACAAGCCCGTTAACTGGTTGAATTTGACCTACCGCTTGGGTATTGATACCTATACAGAACGACAAGAGTATGTGGTGAATCGAATTGGACTAGCTAGTAACGATTATGCTGCCATCAATAATGGTATGTACCGTACCACGGATATCATTAATACGATTTGGGACCATAATGCCTTTGCTTCGGCAAGTTTTGATGAAGTAGCTGCTGGTTTGGATCTGAGTGTGACAGCCGGATTTAATTACCGAGAAGATGACTTTGCCAGAGATGGAATTGAGTCCACGAACCAATTGGTATTCGGTTTTATTGAGCACTCTAATTTTACCAACCAGTCTTCCGTGAATAGTTTATCTGGTTTGGACATCCAAAACCGGCAATTAGAACGATTAGTCGCTGGATATGCCTCTGTAACTCTTGACTATAACAACTATCTATACCTGAATCTATCAGGTAGAAGTGACTGGTCTTCTACGGTTGAAAAAGCGAACAACAATCTATTCTATCCAAGTGCTAGTTTGTCCTTTATCCCTACAGAAGTATTTGGATCCAACGATCTGCTCAACTATCTGAAGTTAAGAGTAGGCTTTGGTACCTCAGCAGGATTTCCCAGCCCGTATAGCACAAGAAGTACACTTTCCTCCAATGCCCGTCAATTTGTGGATAGAAATGGAACGGTTATTACCACGAATAGTAATGCCACTTTCTTTGAAGATAATGGTGCCTCTGCAACATTGGGTAACCCTAATCTTAAGCCTGAGTTGCACACCGAATATGAATTTGGTGTAGAAGCACAACTATTCAAGAATCGAGTTGGTATCGATCTTACCCTCTATCAAAGGAATACTAAGGATTTGATTACGAATGCACCACTTGATCCTTCCACTGGATTTACCCGCACAACGATCAACATTGGTGAGATCCGAAACCAAGGTGTCGAATTAGGCTTAGATATCACACCAGTACAGACCAGCAACTGGAATTGGAATTTGTACACTAATTTCTATGCTTACACGAGTAAAGTACTAGAATTGGGACAAGGACTTGATGAAGTGAGTATCGCTGGATTCTCGAATCAAGGTAACTTTGCCATTGAAGGAGAAGTATATGGAATCATGAAAGGTTCTGCCATCCTTCGGGATGAGCAAGGACGTGCAATTATTGACAACGATGGCTACTATACGATCGATGATGAAGTGCAAGTAATTGGTAATCCACATCCTGATTTCACGACCTCTGTCACTAGTACCTTGAATTACAAAGGATTTTCTCTTTCTGCACAGCTAGAATATCGTCATGGTGGCGATATTTTCTCAGGTACAGCGGAAGCCTTGCTAGCTAGAGGATTGTCTCAGGATACTGACTTTGATCGTACGCAAGCTTTTGTTTTGGATGGTGTGATGGCGGATGGAACACCCAATACGACCATGATCACAGCCACCAATCTTTACTTTGATAATTTCGGATTTGGTCCAGACGAAACCAGTGTATTTGATGCTACGACTATTCGCTTACGTGATGTGACTTTGTCCTATTCACTTCCGAAGAGTTTGATTCAGAATACGCCTTTTGGAGAGGTTTCAATTGCCTTGAGCGGGCAAAACCTATGGTATGATGCCATTAACCTTCCAGAGCACACCAATGTAGATACCGACGCATTGGGCTTTGGTGCTGATGGGAATGGTTTAGGTTTTGAGTTCTTGAATGGACCTAGCGTTCGCCGATACGGTGCAAGTTTAAGATTGCGATTTTAGATCAGTACCGTATGATTTCATTCGTCTAAGTGGAATACTTAGGATGAGCGAATCCTATCCTTAATTATTAACCTTCTTAGACAAATCTCGTGGGCAGTCATAAAATGAGATGAATAAGCGCCCGAAGGAAGCGTTGAATGTCATTTTTGAGTGTCTCAAAACACGTGATTTGCCGAAGAACCATTATTAAAGAAGAATAATGAAGAAAATAAGAAATATAGTTTCCTTACTCCTTTGCTTATTCCTGGTCAATGCTTGTGACCTAGAATTACAGCAAGACCCAAACAACCTCTCTCCCGAATCTGCCAATGCAGACTTTCTGCTCAATAGTATTGAGTGGGGATTGAATGAGTTCTTTTTTGAAGTGACCGATTACACCATGGAGGTGACTCGACTGGTGGCGATGGAGCCTCGTTCGGGAACTTACGAGACGGCTTACCAGCCGCAGGATTTTGATGATATGTGGGAACAAGCCTACGTTGGTATCATGAGTGATGGTAGGACTTTAATAACCTCAGCAGAGGAGAAAAGTCTATTTGTTCATGCCGGCATTGCTAGGACAATTCAGGCCTATACCTTGGTGACCTTAGTAGACTTTTTCGGAGATGTACCCTTGAGTACAGCTTTGAATAGTGAAGACTTCACACCAAAGGTCGATGATGGAGCCAGCGTTTATGCAGCAGCAGAAGCACTACTGGATCAAGCTATTTTGGACTTTGGTAAGGAGTCCTTGGGCGCGCCAGCCAATGATCTATTCTATAATGGAGATGCAGGGAAATGGATTAACTTGGCCAACTCACTGAAACTAAAACTGGCTTTGACTACTCGCTTGTTAGATCCCGCCGATGCTAAAGCGAAAATCGATGCGATCATTAATAGCAGTAAGATCATTGCTGATGCAGCAGGTGATTGGGAATTCCCTTTTTCCACCAATACTACGACTGTGCCAGATAGTCGCCATCCTTACTTTAGTGACAACTACGGCGGAGCAGCGGATTATATGTCCAACTACTTCATGGACTTACTATTACGTGACAAAAGCAATGCCGATCCAAGAACTCGATACTACTTTTATCGCCAAACTTTGGATATCTCTACCGATGTAAACGAGTTGCCTTGTATCGTGGAAACCAAGCCTGGACACTACGGACCTGAGGTGGTATTCTGCAATGCGGGTAACGGGAACTGGGGAAGAGACCATGGCGATCAGGATGGAATTCCACCTGACAACCAGCTAAGAACTGTTTTTGGACTTTATCCTGTCGGAGGTAAGTTTGATGGAGATGAAGGGAAATTGGCTGCCTTTAGTGATGGCCTGCAAGGAGCAGGCATTCACCCGCTGATGCAATCCAGTTGGGTTAAGTTTATGATGGCTGAAGCTGCTTTGACACTTGGTACTACTGGTGATCCAGCCACTTTATTGCAAGAGGCTGTTGAAGAAGCTTTAAACAAAGTAGTCAATTTCGGCCCTGGCGTTGTCAGCGCAGATTTTGCAGCTACGGCCGACGATCTTACTGCCTATTTAGCGGAGGTAGGGGATCGCTACAACGCTGCTACTACGGATGATGAGCGGCTAAACGTCATTGTTAAGGAATACTACATTTCTCTATTTGGAAATGGAGTAGAGGCTTACAATGCTTATCGTAGAACCGGCAAACCTGATGGAATCCAACCCCATCTTTCTGACCAACCTGGTTCTTTCATCCGAAGCTTCGCTTATCCCAATAATAGTATTAACCGAAATGCCAACATTGGCTCGAAAGGAACGGTCGCTGTCCCTGTATTCTGGGATACGAACCCTCCAGGATTCGTGGAGTAGAAGGTATAGTAGATCTACGAATTCGGTTTTGTAATTAATTATTGACTAAGGAAATTCAACATGAAAATCATAAATTCTTTTTTGGCTATTCTAGCCTTGTCCATTGTTTTTGTGTCCTGTGAAAGTGATTTTGTTCCTCCACATGAGTCAGTTCCGAAGGGCGGGTTTGTTCGGTTTGATGTAGAAGTGGAAAGCATCAGCTTTGTAATGGACCTTACTAAGGAGACCAACCCTGTTTTCACAGCTCCTATCATGGCACCCTCAGATAATGTAATTGCCTATGACTTAAGTTTCAATTTAGTGAGCACACAAGGAGTCGCAGGCCCATTTACGATTGCTAGCATTACAAGTTTACCGACTAATTTGACCTTCGATGCAGAAACGGTAGCTAAAGCAGCAGGCGTCAATTTGGAAGACCTGAAGGGACGCCTGGACTTTAATGCAGAAGTTACTCGTGAGGATGGCACGGTCTTTACTTTTGGGGATTTCACTGGAGACCTCAATAACCCTGGACAACGCCAAGCTATGCAGTTCAGTGTCTCACTGGTATGTCCATCCGACTTGGCTGGAACTTTTGATTATGTGCAGACCAATATGGTAGCCAATGGTGCCACTTGTGGACAATCCTCCATTTCTGGGATAGTTACCTGGACTGAGACAGCTCCGGGTTTGTACGCTACCGATGATGCTTCCTTTGGACAATTTGGGGATTGCTACGGCGATACACCAGCTGCCGGCCTCAGTATCAATGATTCTTGTGATTTGATCTCTGTAGCTGGTTCTGATCAGTATGGAGACGGATACACCTATAAAGTATTATCTGTGGAAGGATCAACCCTTACACTCGAGTGGACAAACACCTTCAAAGATGGAGGAACAGTGGTCTTGACTCGGCAAGATGGAAAAGACTGGCCACAGTTAGGAAGTTAGAAATCACCCAACCTCTTCCTGACAAGAAACAAAAAAAGCGAGTCTCTGCACTGAGCTTGCTTACAAAGAGCGTTTTATTAGCATTTGGTTAGGAAGAAAACCTAACGTTCACTGGTGCTTGATCCATGGTCAGGCACCAGCTTTTTCCTTCAAACAGAAATTCCATTCCTTAAATCCAAATCGTATGAAATATAACCTAAGTTTACTCATCCTTACGCTTTTGATCGGAGCGTGCGGAAGTAGTCAGTATACTAATAAGGGCGGTCGAAATATAGACTACTCATCTATGTCGACCTTAGCGGATGCGCTTCGAGTCCAGAGCGGCGTACAAGTTGTTGGCTCTGCGCACAATACTAAGATTTCCATTAGAGGGGTCAATACTTCAAAGTCGAATGTCTCTGAAACTTTTACGGCAAGCCCTACGGGTGGCGGACCTGTACAACGGAAAACCACCGTTTTGAGTGATGTAGAGCCCTTGTTTTTAGTCGATGGCACTATCGTTGGAAATTCCTACAATCAGGCAAACCGAGTAGTAAATGTTCAAGATATTGTGTCTATCAAGGTTTTGAAAAGCTATTCAGAAACCAATGCTTTTGGAGAACAAGGTAAGAACGGCGTAATCAAAATAACGACTCGGCAAGGACAGAATGTTCAAGGGAAGTAATTGAAATACTAATTTCCTTTACAATTGTTCATACTCATGTTTTTCAGTGTGAGTTAATAATCCCGAATTTCCGGTGTAGCCGAAATTCGGGATTAACTTTTTGCCGGATATACTGTTACAACCCTAAGTGAAAAAGCCTAACAGGAGCTAAGGCCCGGTTTTTCGTTATTTCAGGCTTAATTACTTATCCTTGTACATTCCTTCAAAACAACAACACACACATGAGAATTCAACCTGCTGCCTTATTAATTGGCCTACTTTTCTTCATTTTATTAAGTCCTATTTTAAACTTTGCCCAATCGAAAGATACTCCATTTGTTTATGGAGATGCTTTGCCAGATGCCCCTGAATTAGCCAAAAGGGGAGACTACCAGGTTGGTGTCCAAACTTTAGAATTCATTCATGAGGGACAAGTCGATATTTTGAACTCCAAAGGAGGGAAAGAAGTATTATATGATCGCCCTTTGACAGTAGAAGTTTGGTATCCCGCCATGAATGGCAAAGATGCTACTGGATTGATTACCTATAATGAAGTGATGGGGACTGCCGGAAACCCTAATCGACCGATTAAACCTTTCACTTTTCAGGGAAGAGCAAGGCGAGATGCAAAGCCTATGACGGGCGATGGAGCATTTCCATTGGTAGTGGTTTCTCATGGGTATGTAGGATCGCGCTATTTGATGACCTACTTGACGGAGAACTTGGCCTCGAAAGGATACATAGTAGTTGCTATTGACCATACAGAATCTACCTTTAAAGATGCAGCTCCTTTTCCTAGCACTTTGCTCAATCGATCAAAAGACATATTGTTTGTAGTCGATGAAGTGGCCAAACTAGGAACAGGAAAGAGGAAGCAATTCTTATCTGGCTTGGTGGATACTGAGAATATAGCTATCGTGGGATATTCAATGGGAGGTTATGGTGTGTTAAATGCGGCAGGAGCTGCCTACAGCAGCAAGGCGATTAATCTCTTCTCAGGTATGACTGGCGGTAGCAAAGCTCTTGAGTCTCGTGGAATGGAAAGTGAAGAATATAAAAAGTCTCTTGATGCAAGGATCAAAGCAGTAGTAGCCTTTGCACCTTGGGGCATGGTGCAAGGAGCCTGGGATGCAGAAACGCTAAAGGGATTGAAAGTCCCTACCTTTTTTATAGCAGGTAGCGAGGACGATGTCTCAGGATACGAAAAAGGCATTAAAGCTATTTATCAAGGAGCTGTAAATGCAGATCGTTATTTATTGACCTATATGAATGCTAGACATAATGTAGCGCCCAATCCGCCGCCAGCAGCGGCTTTGGCACCTGGGTTGCACATTGATGAATATTATCGGTACGCGGAGCCTTCCTGGGATGAGCGTCGTATCAATAACATCAACCAGCATTTCTTAACGGCATTTTTAGGTGTGCACTTGAAGCAGAAGGATTACGGGAAATACCTGGATGTCAAGGAAGATTCCAATGCAGAGACTTGGCCAGGTTTTGTTCCGCGTTCCTCTACTGGAATGGAGTTATTGCATGCTGAACCGGAGAAGTAGCCTGATCCTTCTAGCCCCAAATCCCGGATAATATTTCTATTAAGATCTGGGATTTGGGGACTAAAATGGATGTCTCATATCCTAAAATCTCCAGCCATAGGATACTCTTCCTCGGCTTTCAATGAAAGAATTTGGTGTAAATGCGTTTTGGCTCGAGCGCAGAATCAACCCCGCCTGAATACTTAATTGTTGTTTCTTATTCCATTTTATACTCAGTCTATGCTGCCAATTTAGCACTTTGCTACTAGGAAAACCTGACGCCATTTGATGTAAATAAGAACAAGTACTGGTCCATTTGATTTTGTCCTGTTGTAAGGGTACTACAATTGATAAGCTAGGAGCTATACCTGTATTTTGAATTTGGTTGTTGATGTAACTATTTACCATCAGACTGCTGCTGATTGTTATAGGGCGAGGGCCGATTTGTTCCAGATAGGAGACCTGTCCTAGATAATAAGTGTTTTGCTGATCTTTTTGTACTTCCTCATTTTCAATACTGTTGGCTTGTTGTAGGCTGAATTGGGCGCTTAGCGATGATGTGCCTCCCTCATTTACTTTGTAATTGCCAGAAATATTCAACTGTTGATTTACTAAAACAAGCTTAATGGAGTCGAGTACTTGCAATGGATCATTGGAAAACCGGAGCCGGTTTGTTGCGCTGAAATTGGAGTAGTTGGCATTTAAGTTTAAGTTCTTTGATGCCAAAAAACTAGCATTTAATGTTCCAATCCAGCGACGTTGGCTATTGGATTCAAAGCCAGAAAGGTTGTTTCGTTGAATGCCCAAGTGGGCTGCAATTTTTAGCTTCTTTTTGAAGGCAGAAAAGGTACTACTAGCGGTAATGTTCTCCAAGTCATCATTGAAAAAAAGAGTCCCCAATGACCGATATCCTGGATCAACTCGCTCGTGATGGAATTCAATGTGTCCAAAGTTCGTCTTGACTCCAATGCTGGTCTTTAAGGCTTTGTGTGTGGCTGTACTGTTTCTAAAGGGCATTAATCCGAAGGAAAGCCAATGAGCAGAAGCAGGGGCCCTTAAGCGACTAAAAGTATTTCGACTCAGAAAACTCAGGGCATAATCAATGTCTATATAAATGAGCGGACTTATCTGTTTCCTCCCGATGAGGCCGACCACCATGTTTTCCATAGGATTCTCAGTGATGGAATCTCGGTTAATGACTCTCAGTTTATCCTCTACCTTTAACATAGAAAGTAGAATTTTATCCTTACCAGTATCTACTCCAGCTTGAATTCCCCAAGCTTGTCTGGCAAAAGAGGGTTCCACATTTTGCAATTGACCAATTAGATTGAAATCAGCTCTTTGCAGCTGCCCTCGCATCGCTTTAAATCGCCAGATACCAGGCCTAAGTTCCAATCCAACTCCTTTAAAACTATGGCCTGCAAATACATAGGGAGAAAAGTTTAAGTTGCTATTCCCAAGATGAAGTGTTGCCCACTTGTAGGTTGGACTTAAACCAACAAAGTGGTAGGCGGGCAGCTGGTAACTAAATACAGTGCTTTTCGATGACATCAAGAGGCTTACAGGAACCTTAACACCATATAAGTCAAAGTTCAGTTGTCCATTTAAACGCCATGCGAAGGGGTCTATTCGTCGTATTTGGCTATTGCTGTAGTTGCCTAGTAGGCTAGCGTTCAGCGATCCCCGGATTTGGAGAGCTGGTCCTTCCAATTTTTCCTTGACTTTATGATATGTTGCTTCAACATCTTGAGCCATCAGGAAGACCGGAAATAAGAAAGCAAGTACTATATAATATCGTAGTAGAGTGCGCATTTTTAGGTGTTTATCTCTGGATGACAAAGTTGAGTGTTCGATAGTCGAATTGAGTCTGTAGAACAGCGATATAGTTGCCGGCGGGGGCAGACGGGATCTGGAAGTTTTCGCGATAACTTGCCCATCCACTGAGATCCCTGGCCTCGATGAGTAGTCCTGTATCATTGTAAATTCGCATTTGCCCTGTCTGGATATCTGTGAACTCAGCCAGCAATTCAAAATTGCCGTTATTTGGATTAGGAAATAAGCTAAAATCTAGGATGGCCCCATAGGCACCAGGATTTGTATTAGCAGGAAGACTATCCGGATCCGAATAAATAGTGATCAATTTTTCGATGTATTGAACACAATCTCCTAGCTGGGCTTCCATCCCAATGCTGTACGTACCTGGCGAGCTAAACAGCAACTCTGTTTGGTTGAGGAATGTCGAAAGCTGTTCTACCTGACCCTCATCCATTATCCAAGTAACCTGTTCAGGAATTGGCCAGGATACTTCTACCGCAAAAATGGAGGTATTGATTAGGCCAGCGTTGGGTAGCAGGAAATTTGCGGTAAACTGATCGCTTCCTTGTATGACTAGGAAGGAGTCACGTAAAGTACAGCCATCCGATGATTGGGCCGTCAAAGTATAGGAGCCTTGTTCCGTGATCTCAACGGTGCGACCCTCAGCAGTATACCCATTGTCTCCACGCCATTGGTATTCTATATCTTGTGCGTCCAATGTCAAAGCTAGGGTTTCTCCTTTGCAGAGGTAGAAGGTATCCTGCAAGATGCTATCTGGAAAGACTGCGATGTCTAGAGAATCCAGGCTTACGCGGAGTGAATCCTGGCAGCCATTACTATCGGTAATCGTGACAGTATACTCTCCCGGTGGGAGTTGATCTATCTCTGCTAGATCGCTACCTGTGGACCATAGGTATTGATAAGGGGAACTTCCTTGAACAACGTAGGTTCCTATGACTCCAGTACTATCAGATTCGCAATAGTCATGATCAAGTGTTAAGATTTCTGCCTGGAGCGAATCACTGGCAAGAATCTGGACTTGATCAATAAAATAAGCGCAACTGGAATCAGCTCGACTTACATGCAGGTCATAAACACCAGCATTAAGGGCTGAAAAACTAGCTTCCTGCTGCCAATTTTGTCCACCATCAATGCTAAACAAATAGATTTCTAAAGTATCGAGCATCAAGAAGGAAATCTGCCCATTCGGACCTCCGCAAGCCACACCTGGGGCAACTATTATACTATCAACTTGTGGGAGGGAATTGGAGAAAAGTGCTATCTCCTCAGTGAAAGTACAATTGGTTTGAATGTCACGAACTAAGAGGGCGTATATCCCGTTGCCAAGCCCGTTGAACTCTCCCTGGTTTTGCCAATTCACACCATTGTCCAAACTATACAACGTAAAAGGCGTCCCATTGGTGACCCGAATGCTGCCGTCTGTAGCTTCACAACTACTTGGAGGAATTACATTCCATTGTGCTGCAGCAGGACCAGGAATAAAGTCGAGATCGACAATAACCACACTGTCACACCCCAATGCACTTTCAAAACTAAATGAATAGGTGCCAGGTTCACTCAGGCTTTCATTGCCATATTGGAAGCTTTCACCTTCGCACAAAAGAATTGAAAATCCTGTTGTATCTGGTTGTAAGACTTGTAATTGTAAATTTATGGTTGAATCACAACCCTGCGCAGACTGGAAATCGATTTGGTAAGTTCCCGTTGCTGTGTAGCGTTCCGCACCTACCTCAAAGTATTCCCCTTCACATATGGTGGCCGTGAGGTTAGTAACTGTAGAATCATAGACTAAAACAAGGAGGTTTACCATACTGTCGCAACTGCCTTCTTGCTGGATGACTACTTCATAGTTGCCAGCTTGAGTAATAATGGAATCACCAAGCAGAATTGAATCTCCGGAACATAGGTGTCGTTCCCAATAGACTTCTGTCACAGCCGAATTGGTACTGTCACTGAATGTTATTGTATCAGGATAGGAGACAGGACAAGTCCCATTTTGATAGCGAACCATGACTTGGTAGACGCCAGTCTGAAGTTGGGAGAATAGGCTGTCGCTTTGCCAGGTGAGTCCAGCATCGATGCTATAGTCTAAGTCCAGCATCGATGTAGCTGTTGATACTGTTATTACTCCATCTCCTGCGCAGGACGAGGGAGGTACAGTGTTAACAGCTGTAATTACTGGTTCCTGAATTTGGGATACTTCAACTGGGATGGGGTGTTCATATTCACATTCATTGATTACATCACGCATCCGAACTAAATAATTTCCCGGTGTAAGCTGGCTAAATATAGGTGAGGCCTGGAAACTTATTCCTCGATCAATACTATATTCATAACTGCCTTGCGCTGGGGGATATATGATAATTGTACCGGTGCTATTTTCACACTCGCTGGCCCCCTGGGTTTCAATGTGTAGGGTGTCTGAAGTACTGATGAAGCTAAGATCTATTGGATGCGCATGTACCAATTGGCAAGTTTCTTCCGCAAGTTTTACGCGAACCTCGTATTGACCACCTCCTAAATTTCCAAAGTACGCCTGCTCCTGCCAGGTATTTCCTCCATCAATGCTATAAGCCTCTATAGGAGAAGCCGTATTCTCATAATTAATGAGGATACCACCGTCTTCAGCTCCACAGTAAGATGGAAGCGCTTCAACAATTTTTAAGTTTTCAAAGGCTGGTGGATCAGGAATAAGAATAGGAGGATGGTAGATGCTTATACACGCTGATTCTTTGTGTCGAACCTGTGCTTGATATGTACCACTAGCTAGGCCTGCAAACAAGCTGTTGTTTTGCCAACTTATTCCATTGTCAATACTAAATTCAAACAGAGAATCCTCTTCAAGAATCGTAATTTGTAAACTCGCATCGAAAGCGCCGCAGCTAGAAGGTAAGGAAGTATTTGTCTGCCAGATCGTAGCTGCATTTTGCGCAGACAGCCGTACCGGGATTTCATAATCTGTATGGCAAATACTGTCTAGACTGCTTACGCTAACGAAATAGGTGCCAGGTAGCAGGCCAGTAAATTGGTGATTCGCTTGCCATTCTTGTCCACCATCAATGCTGTATAATAAGTTGGTATCAATTGGGTTAATAAAGATGCCCCCATCTCCTGCTGAACAAGAACTAGGCAATATGATCCCTACGTTCCCAATCTCCGGAACAGCTCCTCCAGCGATCTCAAAGTTGCCAACTGGGCCTTGACAGGCATGAATCGTATCTCTGGCTAGTATAGCATATGCACCCGGGCTAAGATTGCTAAGCTGAGGAGCTGCCTGCCAGGATTGCCCATTATCTAAACTAAAGACCAAATGAGAATGAATAGCACTGATGTTCGCTGTTCCATCTGCCAATTCGCAGGAAGATGCATCCTGAGTTTGAATTTCAGCTGTCCAGCTAACACTATCTGAGGCTGCCTCAATATGGACTGTATCTGGCCAAGCGACAACACAAACTCCGTCTGGTGTTTGAACGGCGATCTGATAACTCCCCGCAGGCACGGCAGAAAAACTGGCACTGTCCTGCCAGTTTTCACCGTTATCAATTGAGAATTGTAATGATTGGCTTTCATCAACCAGAATATTGATACTACCGCCATTCGATGCACAAGCCGAAGGCTGGGTAACAAGAACTTCTGAGACTTGTAATAAAGTGCTAGCTTCCTGGATTGTAAAAGGTTCTCCTGCCTGAATTTGGCAACTACCATCGATATTTCTAATGGAAACTTGATATTCCCCAGTATCTAGTTGATTAAACACAGAGTCGGCAGACCAATTTAGACCTCCATCAATAGAATACTGTAGGCTTTGTGCGGAGATGGCATGGATAGAAATCTGGGCGGAAGAATTATCACAAGAAGATGGTTGATCAACTGTTACCTGTAAAACCTGAGGCGCCGATGGGGACTGGATGTGGATAACACTATCCGCATTGGATTGACAAGTCCCATCTAAATATCTGATTCCAGTCTCATAGGTTCCGTTTGCCAGATTGTCAAAAACTGGCTCAGCTTGCCAACTTCCCCCTCCATCTATCGTGTATTCAATGTTCTGGGGGCTTACGGGGACAATGGTGATTTTTGCATCAGATACACCACAATTGGTAGGTTGGTCGACAACGACATCCATAATCTGAGGCGCTGTCGGGGCTTCAATCCGGACAAGATCACTCCCATTTATCTGACAGCTCCCATCTGTATAGCTAATACTAATCTCGTACATTCCTGCACCTAGTCCACTGAAGCTTGGATCCATTTGCCAAGTTTGTCCACCGTCAACTGAATATTGGAGCTGTTGGTCACTATCTGCAGTGACTAAGATTTGAGCATCCTCCGAATTACATGCTGAAGGCTGGTTAATCTGGATATCCGTGATGTTCAATTGATCTTGACCTTCTATACTAACTACGTCGGCTGCTTCAGTCAGACAGCTACCATCAGCGTATTTAATCCTAATCTGGTAGTCTCCTGGGGACAGCCCCTGAAAGATGGAGTCAGTATTCCAGCTTTGTCCAGCGTTGATAGAGTATAGGATGTTTTGACTTTCCCCATTGGCAATTATAGTGAGCTTAGCATCAGAGCTTCCACAGTTAGTTGGTGGGGTACTTTGAATTTCAAGGATCTGGGGTGGGGTGGGGGCGGTTATTTCAAAGGTTTCAATATTGTTAACTTGGCAACTTCCATCCATATATCGAAGACTTATCTCATATCGGCCTGCTGCCAGTTGCTGAAATACTGGGTTCTCCTGCCAGGTCACCCCATTATCGATGGAATACTCGATCGGATTATCACCTGTAGCGCCGATGCTTAGTTCACCATTTGATAATCCACAATCACTGATTGGAGTATATTGTACATCAGTAATTTCGGGAGCACTGGAGGGACTGATTTGAACGAGTTGTTCGGCCATAAATACACAACTACCATCCTCATTTTGAACTCCAATCTGATATTGCCCAGGAGGCAGGTTTTCAAAAGAGGACTGATGTTGCCATGAGCTACCTCCATCAATAGTATATTGAAGCTCTCCTTGTCCTTCCGCTACGATGTTGATTCTAGCATCTGAGCTTCCACAGACTGAAGGTTGTTCAGTAATAACATCCAAAAGGATTGGCGCAGCAGGTGCAGTAATGTTGATCGTTTCTAGTGCATCAACTTGGCAGTTACCATCAGCAAATCTAATGCTTACCTGATATTGCCCTGGAGTCAGGTCTTCAAATCTGGACGAATTGGACCAGGTATTCCCTCCATCAATGGAGTAGATTATGCCTGTGCTAGGGAACGAAGCGATCTGTATGCTTCCTGTTGGTGCTTCGCACGAACTAGAAGAATTAGCCAGAATATCGAGTATTCTGGGAGCTTCCTGGGGTGAAATAGTAACAGCTTGAGGGAGTGCAACTACACAGGTGCCATTAGCATATTTAATTTGAATACTATATTGCCCTGGAGCTAGGTCTTCGAACAAGGTTGTGTTTTTCCAATTGTTACCACCATCAATGGAATATAAAAGGGCTTGGCCGAAGCCTTCGGCAACGATTTCTAAATGGCCATCGACTGCACCACAATCACTGGGACTATCCAAATATACTTGCAGAATTTCGGGGGGACTTAAGGGAGATATGGCGATAGGTTCCGCGTATTTTACTGGGCAAGCTCCACCAGCATTACTAACAACTACCTGATAAACACCCGGAGATAAGTTGGTGAAAGATGAATTTGTCGACCAACTAAGGCCATTGTCTATAGAATATAAAATAGGTCCAGATCCTACTGAAGCGTTGATATTTATCGTGGCATCAAAGCGATCGCAATCTGAAACCTCATCCACTTCTATGGCTAAAATACTTGGTGCAGATGGAGCCAGGAGCTGAATGTTGTTTTCATAGATGATCTCGCAGCTTTCATCGTGGTTTCTCACCTTAATCTGGTAGTTCCCTGCAGGCAAACCTGTAAAACTGGGAGAGTTTTGCCAAGATTGGCCTCCATTGATTGAAAACTGCTTATTGGTTGTAGAACCATTGAGTTGAATATTGATATACCCATCACTATCTTCACAATTGGAGGGATTCTCATGCGTCACAGATTGGATATCTGGCGGAGTGGGGTCGATCAACTCAATTTGATCCGCATCTATATATTCACAAGTACCATTGCTGTTCCTAATACCTATCTGATAATTGTCAGCCGAGAGATTATTGAAGCTAGAACTATTTTGCCAACTGTTCCCTCCATCAACTGAGAATTGTAGATTAGTAGTGTTTCCGCCATTCGCTTGAATAGTAATTTTTCCGTTTGAACTACCGCAATCTGTAGGCTGCTCAACATTTACAGATTGGATCGAAGGTGCCGTTGGTTCATCTAGGGTAATATGACCAATTGCAAATACAGGACAGCTTTGATCTATATTTCTTACTGCGATAGTGTAAACACCTGCGGCAAGGTTTGAAAAACGATTATTGGCCACCCAATTTTGTCCATTGTTGATGCTGTATTCAAAATTCCCGATTCCTCCTTGAGCTGCTATAAGGATTTCGCCATCTTCTGATCCACAATCCGAAGGGGCTTCGTGGTCAATGGACGCAATTTCAGGGGCCGCAGGATAGCTCATTTCAACCACTTGCGTGTTGATCACTTCACATTGCCCGTTATTTTTTCGCACCCCTATTTGATAATTGCCAGGACCGAGATTAACAAAGAGGGGGTTATCGTGCCAAGTATTACCTCCATTAATACTGAACTGAAAACCATTAATAGCCTGATCAATATCGATCTCAATTCGACCGTCATCCAGCTCGCAATCGGAGGGCTGATCAATGTCTATGGAACTGATATTGGCGGGTTCTGGTTCTTTGAGTTCTAGACTGCCTTGATAATCTACTTGACAGGTGCCATTGCTATTTCTTATACTTGGCGTATAATTTCCCGCTGCTAAACCTGTAAATACGCCGGTGTTTTTCCAGGTTTGTCCACCATTGATACTATATTGGAAGCTTCCAGTACCATTTGTCGCACTGATATTTATTTGCCCATTACTCAAGCCACAATCAGTGGGGGCAATCGTACTGACATTACTAAAGGCAGGAGAAGAGGGCGCGTTTAACTGAATATCACCATAAATTTGCTCACAGGTTTGGTCTTGATTTCTGACTTTAATGGTATATACACCAGGGGCTAGATTGGTAAACTTCGACTGGGTCTGCCAGGATTGTCCATTGTTTATCGAATAGGATACTGAACCTACGCCATTATTGGCAATGACTTCGATAGAGCCATTGGAAGATCCACATCCCGCAGGCGATTCAGTAATTACATCCACAATTGCTGGCGCGGCCGGATATTCAATAATAGTAGTATTAGTAGACAACACTTCACAAGTCCCATTGGCATTAGCTATAGCGACCTGATAATTACCAGGGCCTAGATTGTTGAAGGTGTTGGAGTTTTGCCAAGAATTTCCCCCATCTATAGAAAAGGTGTAGCTGCCAATACCGTCGTCTCCAGCAATACTAATTGATGCGTCATTTACATCACAATTTGAAGGTTGCTCAATATCAATATTGGTAATTGACGGTTCAGATGGGTATGCCAATTCAATGGCTTGATTGTCGATGACAAAGCAAGTACCATTGCTATTACGTACGGCAACTTCGTATTCACCGGGTTGTAGGTTATTGAAGTTTCCATTGTTTTTCCACGAGTTCCCCCCATTGATCGAGTACTGGAAGTTTCCTGTTCCATTGGCAGCCTGGATGCTAATTGATCCATCATTGTTACCACAATCGGAAGGTTGCTCAACCTCTACATCTGCAATGGATGGTTCAGGAGGATAGGCTAGATCAATGGCTTGATTGTCGATGATAAAGCAAGTACCATTGCTATTTCGCACAGCAATTTCGTATTCACCAGGTTGTAAATTATTGAAGTTTCCATTGTTTTTCCATGAGCTACCACCATTGATCGAGTATTGAAAGTTTCCGGTTCCATTGGCAGCCTGGATGCTAATAGAGCCGTCATTGTTGCTACAATCGGAAGGTTGATCAACTTCTATGTGTTCGATGGATGGTTTAGGAGGATAGGCTAAATCAATAGCTTGATTGTCGATGATAAAGCAGGTTCCATTGCTATTTCGCACAGCAATTTCGTATTCACCAGGTTGTAGATTATTGAAATTTCCATTGTTTTTCCAGGAGCTACCTCCATTGATCGAGTATTGAAAATTTCCGGTTCCATTGGCAGCCTGGATACTGATAGAGCCATCATTGTTGCCACAATCGGAAGGTTGATCAACTTCAACATCTGCGATGGATGGTTCAGGAGGGTAGGCTAAATCAATAGCTTGATTGTCGATGATAAAGCAGGTTCCATTGCTATTTCGCACAGCAATTTCGTATTCACCAGGTTGTAGATTATTGAAATTTCCATTGTTTTTCCAGGAGTTACCTCCATTGATCGAGTATTGAAAATTTCCGGTTCCATTGGCAGCCTGGATACTGATAGAGCCATCATTGTTGCCACAATCGGAAGGTTGATCAACTTCTATGTCTGCAATAGATGGTTCAGGAGGGTAGGCTAAATCAATGGCTTGATTGTCGATGGTAAAGCAGGTTCCATTGCTATTTCGCACAGCAATTTCGTATTCACCAGGTTGTAGATTATTGAAGTTTCCATTGTTTTTCCATGAGCTACCACCATTGATCGAGTATTGAAAATTTCCGGTTCCATTAGCGGCTAGGATGTTGATAGAGCCATCATTGTTACCACAATCGGAAGGTTGATCAACTTCTATGTCTGCAATAGATGGTTCAGGAGGGTAGGCTAAATCAATGGCTTGATTGTCGATGGTAAAGCAGGTTCCATTGCTATTTCGCACAGCAATTTCGTATTCACCAGGTTGTAGATTGTTGAAGTTGCCATTGTTTTTCCAGGAGTTCCCACCGTTGATAGAGTATTGAAAGTTTCCGGTTCCATTGACAGCCTGGATGTTGATAGAGCCATCATTGTTACCACAATCGGAAGGCTGATCAACTTCTACGTCTGCGATGGATGGTTCAGGAGGATAGGCTAAATCAATAGCTTGATTGTCGATGATAAAGCAGGTTCCATTGCTATTTCGCAAGGCAATTTCGTATTCACCAGGTTGTAGATTATTGAAATTTCCATTGTTTTTCCAGGAGTTCCCACCGTTGATAGAATACTGAAAGTTCCCAGTTCCGGCGGCGGCTTGGATGCTGATAGAGCCATCATTGTTGCCACAATCGGAAGGTTGATCAACATCTATATCTGCAATAGATGGTTCAGGAGGATAGGCTAAATCAATGGCTTGATTGTCGATGGTAAAGCAGGTTCCATTGCTATTTCGCACAGCAATTTCGTATTCACCAGGTTGTAGATTATTGAAGCTGCCATTGTTTTTCCAGGAGTTACCTCCATTGATCGAGTATTGAAAGTTTCCGGTTCCATTGGCAGCCTGGATGCTAATAGAGCCATCATTGTTGCCACAATCGGAAGGTTGATCAACATCTATGTCTGCAATAGATGGTTCAGGAGGGTAGGCTAAATCAATGGCTTGATTGTCGATGATAAAGCAGGTTCCATTGCTATTTCGTACGGCAATTTCGTATTCACCAGGTTGTAGATTATTGAAGTTTCCATTGTTTTTCCAGGAGCTACCGCCGTTGATCGAGTACTGGAAGTTACCGGTTCCATTAGCGGCTAGGATGTTGATAGAGCCATCATTGTTACCACAATCAGAAGGTTGATCAACTTCTATGTCTGCAATAGATGGTTCAGGAGGGTAGGCTAAATCAATGGCTTGATTGTCGATGATAAAGCAGGTTCCATTGCTATTTCGCACGGCAATTTCGTATTCACCAGGTTGTAGATTATTGAAATTTCCATTGTTTTTCCAGGAGTTCCCACCGTTGATAGAATACTGAAAGTTCCCAGTTCCGTCGGCAGCTTGGATGCTAATTGAGCCATCATTGTTGCCACAATCGGAAGGTTGATCAACTTCCACATCTGCGATGGATGGTTCAGGAGGGTAGGCTAGGTTGGTTGGATTATTTTTAAAGATCGGGCAAGTTCCATCGCTATTCCTGATACCGGGCAAGTAGGACCCTGGTTCAAGGCCATTGAGTTCATCTTGTTGTTGCCATGTGCTTCCTCCATCAAAGCTATATTCGTAATTACCAATACCATCATCTCCAACAATTAGAATCGAGCCATCATCTACATCACAGTCAGAAGGTTGGTCAATTTCCAGATCATCAAAAGTTGGTTTTGGAGGTTGAGAGACCTGAATACTTCCACTATATGCTTCAAAGCAGGTTCCATCGCTATTCCTTATAGCTAGTTTCCCATAGCTCGTTGCTCTTAAACCTGTGAAAGTGGCGCTGTTTTGCCAAGCATTTCCATCGTTAATTGAATATAGGAAAGAGCCGATTCCTTCCCCTGCAATCACTTCTATACTACCATCTTCAACGCCGCAATCAGAGGTGCCTGTTGCAATAACATCTTCAAAGATTGGTCGTGGAGGATAATTCAAGGTAAACGTCTCTTCATAGAATTTTAGACAGGTGCCGTCTGTATTTCTGACGGCAGGTTGATAATTGCCTGGTCCCAATTCTCTAAATGTCCGACTGGATTGCCAATTACTTCCTCCATCTATTGAATATTCACTAAACCCATTGCCTTGGGCAGTTAAAGTAATCTCGCCGTCATCACTGTCACAATCTGAAGGTTGATCCACTGATACGTTGGTAATCACTTTGTGTGGATGCTCTTCAATCGTGACGGACGTATTTTCAAATACCTCACAGAACCCGTTTGAGTTTCTAATACCTAGCCAATATTCTCCAGGTGCGAGGTCATTAAAATTGGAGTTCGAGTACCAATTTTGGCCTGCATCAATGCTGAATTCATAATCTCCAGTCCCCCGATCACCGATCATACTTATTGTCGCGTCTGATAGACCACAGTCGCTGGGTGTTTCTACTCCGATATCTGTGATACGTGGCTTTAAAAGGACTGACACATAAGCGTCCTCTGTTACATTGCAACTTCCATTCTGGTTTCGCACAGCTATGTCATAATTACTGGATGACAGTTCTTCGAACAGGGGCGAGTTTTGCCAGCTGTTCCCATTATCTATAGAATATTCGAACGCTCCTATCCCATCTGTCACTTCAATTAGAATTGAACCATCATTGGCACCGCAGCCGCTGTCAGCTGTTTCGATGACCTGCGCAATAGTGGGACGATCTGGGTAGTCGATGGAAATGCTTTGTGGATAGAAGACTTCACAGCTTCCATCCGCATTCCTTACACCAGGCAGCAGTGTAGCTGTCCCAAGTCCACTAGTGAAGTTCGGACTGCTTTGCCATACAATACCATTTCTAGTATATTCAAGCCCGCCTTGTCCTCCAGTAGCATCGATGGTCAAGTATCCATCAGTGATACACCAGTCCGTTGGGTTTCCGTAATCAATGGATACAATGCTAGCTTGGTTTGGATAGTTTAATTCAATAGAAGGGCCGGCTGCCGTAGTACAAGTCCCGTCCGCATTTCTGATGAATGGCTCGTAAGTTCCTGGTCCCAAGTTTGAGAAAACTCCGGATCCAGATTGCCAATTGTTGCCACCATCAACAGAGTATTCCCATTGTGATGAATTCGGGAAGATTCGAATTTCTCCATCATCTACTTGACAATCTGAGGGTTGGTCCACTTCTATTGAGGAGGCTTCTGGAGAGCTAGGAGCAGAAAGTTCTATTATAGGACTATAAGAGACTAAACAGGTCCCATCCGATTTTCTGACCTGTATTTCATAGAAGCCTGCGGGTAGACCATTGTATGTATTTTGAGTGGACCAGGTCTCCCCACCGTTTATGCTATATTGTATTGTACCTCCCGATACATCTGCTTGTATACTGATCTGACCATTTGAGCTACCACAATCGCTTGGATTCTCGCTGGACACATTTTGAATTTCAGGTGCAGTTGGGGCATCTAGACTTACAGATGAGAAGAGGGCACAAGTTCCATCCTGATTTCGAACACCAGCATCATAATCTCCTTCTGCAAGCGATGTGAACAGAGGATCAGTACGCCAATTTGCACCCGCATCAATAGAAAATTCCAATGGGCCTTGTCCACCAGATGCTTGAATGTTGATCTGACCGTTATCTACTCCGCAATTAGTTGGAGAAGTTGTCTCAATACTGGAAAGGGAAGGCGAATTTGGTCCTTCAATATTAGCTTGATTTAGATAGGTTTCACAACTACCATCCTGATTACGGGCGTAAAGATCATAAATGCCAGAAGATAAGTTGTTAAAGCTAGGGCTGTTTTGCCAAGCTGTGGTGGAAAGCCGATATTCAAATTGTCCGGAACCTCCGGATAATGATATGCTAATAGATCCATCATTTTCGCCACAGTCTGATTCTGACTCTACATCCACGTTTTCAAGTGCTGGTGAGGAAGAGGCCGCTAAACTAATGCTAATAGAGTAAGAGCTACAGTGTTGAGTCTGTACCTGAATCGTATAGTTTCCTTCACCTAAACTTGAAAACGTTGGATTACTCTGCCAGGTCTGGCCGTTGTCGATACTATAAGTGTAAAGATCTGTTAATGTAGGGCTGTTCCCGCTCTCATCCGATATAGTTATTTCTCCATCATTTTCTCCAATGCAGCTCACCTCTTCGATGGCCAATGAAAGCTCCGGAGTTCGTTGTGTAATGATTTCATGGGATGGCTTAAAAATGTAATCACAAGGGGAACCAATTAATCTGGAACCTGTTGAGATATAAGCGGTAGTGCCAGATGGGTAACAATAGTCTGCTGGTAGCTCCGTGGAGGTGTGAATCCAATTTTCATTATCATAGGAAAATCGCCATAGGAATTCGTACACATCTGTGGTGTTGCCTGCTCCCACAGAAATACAATGTTCATTGGAGGGAAAGTTGCAAAATAAACCAACCTGGATAGCAGGAACATCGTCACTAACATTGGGATAAACCTGATAGCGAACCTCATTTGAGTACAAATGTTCGTTACAATCAGAGCGCCGTGCTCCACGCCTAAAAGTAGTGGTCCGGTCAGTTTGAACACCATTGTTATTGAAAAACTGAATTACATTGCTTTGCCCTAGGTTGAGGTCATTATCTTGTCCTTCATTGATGGTAATATCATTCCAGTTCCCTTCCTCAATTTTATATTGCCATTGATATTCGACCGTTCCGCCGCTACCTCCGGAGGCAGATTGCGTTTGACTAATCGGGGCGGGCTGCCAGCTATCACAGAACTTGACAAGCGCGTCTGAAGATTGATTGTGATATATTCTACCGGGATTGCTGACATTGTCGCAATCTTTCATATTTGCAAATGCCAATTGCGTACAGAAAAAGCTGCACAGGAGTAGAGAGAGCGTCTTCATGTTTATGAATTTTGTCCTTCCCCGACAATTTTGTGGGCCCGTCTGGCCAGCCGGATCTACCTGGCTAGCTCGACAGGCAGGTAGCGTTTTAGTTAAAAGAATTGCACCTAACGGAAGCAAGGCTTCTAGTTAATAGGATGACTGAAAAACACAAAAATTGTCAGAGAACCAATTTTGTATAGCCCCTAATGGGCTTTTGCGCGTGTACTTTGACACCTAATTAACCTGAATCGAACGAATTGGACTTAAAGGGGATAGTCCACCGTCTTTGTGTTTGGCTATGATTTGATATTTATAGGTTTGATTGCTGTCTACATTGTTATCATTATACCGGAAGGCTTGAAAAGCGGCTTCCAATGAGTTTTGATGGGATTCTTGGCCAAGTCTTACCGTATGGATTGTTCTCATGGGTTCCCCTCCTGTAGATCTATAGATGACAAATTGATAAAGGGAAGAAGCAGGGGGATAGGTCCATTGTAATTGTACATCTGATTCCTCAGCCCCAAGTTTAGCCTGGAAATTCTCAATCATGGATCGCCTTCCCTTATCTAATTGACTCACTCTTACAACCTTGGAGTTACTTTCCAAGCCTACACTATCGATAGCCACTACTCGATAATTATACACTACCTGAATGACTAGATTACTGTCATTGTAGGAAGTGAACGTCTCATTTTTTTCCCAATCAAATATGACTTCCCATTCCTCATCCGATGTTTTCTTTCTTTGAATTTGATGTTGCGTAACATCTAAACTAGAACTTGGTGTCCAAGATAGAAGAACTCCATATTCTTTAGGCAGCGCTTGCCGTAAAACAGGTGGAATAGGAGGAATAAGATTGGGTCTAATAATTTCACAAAAATTAGATTTGTCTGAATAGTTTTCTCTGTAATCCAGAGCAATAACTTTATAGTAAATAGTATTTGTGCTGGTATTCATATTTACTTCGTGACTATAAAAAGTGTCTCGTGTGAAGTACGAAGTCACTTGATTGTAGTATCCTTCTTTTTGATTGGATCGGAATACTCGATAACCCATCAAATCTCCTTCCTCATTTGGGGACCAAGTCAATTTTACTTTTCCATTCTTATCGAGTGTACCTTTTAGACCCGTAGGAGGAGCAGGTGGTGTTTGGTCTTCTAATTGCCCAAGTCTGGAGAATGACTCATAAGTGTAGCCATAGATATCCTTTGCAGTGACTTTGTAGTATCCACTCGTGTAGGGAGTACTATCGATGAAGGATCGATCAATGGCTTTCAATGGGGCAGTATTAATTTTGAAATATGGTCCCTGTTTGTTTTTAGATCGTAATAAGTCAAAGCCTACCAGGTGTTGATTGGCCAATTCTGGAAAATCCCAGGAAACTTTCAATTGCTTATCTTCGATTTCCTCTATACGATCGACGCCAATGGTAGCCTCCAATCGTCTAGGTCTTCCATAACCAGATATTGTATCCGAAGGAGGGCTTAGCGTCCCAAAGACGGTTTTGCCACGAACCCGATATACCACCCTTTGAAAGTTTTCCAGCAAATGGTCTTGATGAAAGGCTAATAATTCACCTCGGTCTTTCTGTGCGCTTGGGACAATCGGTAGCTTGTTAGCTGGAACAAATTGATGCCCTCCATCTAAGGATTTCTCAATCCAGTAGCCACTAAAAATGGAGGTGGCGTTTGCATTCCATTCCAACCTGACAACTTTGTCACCGAAACTGGCTCGCAGCCCAGTAGGAGAGGGTAGAGATGGCTCCGAAGTAGCTTTTATTACCAAATTCGCTGCTTGCACCTGGAAAGACTCAGGATTCTCAGCAGGATAAATGGTGTATAAGTATGTTCTGTTTGAGGATATCTGCTCATCTATCATGCCTAAACCCATTGCTATAGCAACATTCCAGTCTTGATCGGCAGCGAGTAAGCCAAAGCCGAAACGGGTTTCTTCCATTTTGGATCTTTGGTAAGTTTCCACAACCGGACTGTCTGATAGCTCTTCTACACTCAATTCTTCTCCATACAAGGCTGCTGCTCCCATTCCAGCAATTTCGCTGGTATCTGTCATTTTTCGCCAAACTTCGGGGCCTTGGGGTAGTATGATATCCCATTTTTTAGCGGAGGCAAGCCGGGCTTTGGGAGATAGGGTAGCCCCATTTTCGTCTTTTAGTGTAACTCGTTCAATTTGGTATCCTGTCTGGTTGGCGTATTGCCAAAGCAAGGCTTTGTCTGGCGCCCAGCGGATTTTTATTTGATCTTGTTCCGCTTGCGCCAAGCCATGGATAAACAGGGTATCCTGGCCTAGCAGAGGTGACTGCCAGACAAGGAATACCCAAGCTATAATGGTTGCTACAGTATGCTTCATCATGCTAAAAGTTTGAATGCTGTTATTGAGCGTTTTCTGTTTTTTCTAGTTGGATGGTCAATCGAGAGCCATAATTGTTCATTCCTGGGAATTGGTAGGAAATCTTGAGCGGATAGGTTCCCGAATGTAAAGGCGCTAGTTCTTTCTGGCTAAAATTGATTAGAGGAACTAGACTGGGACACAACTGCCCCAGTTGTTCCAAACTAGGCGGACCATCGTTTTCATTTGATGAGTTGGTAGTAAAATCATTTACATTCCCTCCTGCAAACACTTGGGGATTGGTGGTGTCGAAGTAGGACATGCTTTCTGTGAGGATGACTTCTGTGTCCGCAAAGAGTTGATTATGAATTTGTTGGATAACATTAGGAGGTAAATAGTTTAGATAGAATTCACTGGACGAATAGGTAGGTAGGCTATTCGGATGGTCGAAAATGGCTTTGCTGATCAAGGGAATATCTACTTGCTGTCCGAGATGTATGGCATGTTTCAGATCGTTAGCATATGGATGATCCATTAGTTGGATTTCTTGGGTATTCACACAACCATTTACGGTATGTGGAAAATCTTCATACATCTGCTGAATCACTCCTTGTTGATACCATTCTCCATCTAATTGTGCTTCTGTTTGTAGTAGTCCAGGGGTACTTCCAACCCCCAGCTCTTCAGGTCCGAAAGGTTCCTCTAAAATGCCATTAGCGATCACACCTCCACGGCTACCTAGCGTTAGGGAAGAAAACTGTGCTAGCTTTTGCGCTAAAGATTCAAATTGACTGCTCCTGAAATAAAGTTGATATAGAATATGAAGTTCATTGGTTTGCCGGTTGGACTGTACCAATTCCAGTCGATAGATCTGATTGGGTTCGAGCGTTCCGTCTGGAATTTGGAAGCTAATGGTACTACCGTTCTCGTTAATACTTGTCGAAAGAGGAGTAGAAAAAAGCTCCTGGCTCTTGGTCAACCTAAGTTCCTGCTGATACCCTTCCGGTAATTGCAGCAATAGATCTGGTTGTGCTCGAGCCAGGAGTATATAACCCTTTCCTAATTCGTTTTCTTTTGGATAAAAATTATACTGGCCGTCCAAAGGATAACTGGCCAAAATATTATGTGTAGGTATGTGATCCAGCCCAGGACCCGTAGTAAAGCTAAGTGTGTCTTTCTCAAATACAAGATCTCCATCCTCTTCTACTGGATACCAACCATTGCCACGCTTTTCTTCAAAGTAGACTCCTATTCTAAATTCAACGGCAGTTTCTCCAGGTAGAATTTGATTGGGTATGAATTGAGCGGATAGGTGGTCATTGGCGATTTCAAAGTGTCCTTTGATTTTCTCTCCATTGACTAGCATAAAACTTTCTGTTTGGTCTAGTCGTACTCGGTAGGTCTCTTGTTCTCCATTCACGTTACTAAAATGGTAGGTTTCTTCTACTGGTACCAAGAAATTCACTTTTGGACTCGTGCTCACGTCTACTGCATCAAGCCCTTGTTTAGGTTCGATGCTTTCGATGACCTGGACAATACCAGGATCAGCAGCACCTACGATTTCACATTCATTGCCAATCGTAATATCGAAAGTCCAATTACCTTTGATCAAACCGTTAAGGATATTATACTGAGCGCCAATAGTACCTCTGGCCCAAAAAGGGTTAGGTAGTTTGGCTTGTAGAATAGCTCCTGCTGCGATCTGGGCAATTTCAAATTTTCTGGGTTTACCGAAGAGCTTTACTTTAATACCTACTCCAGCTCCAATACCTGCCCAGGCTTGTCCGGAAGCATACCAACCATTGATGCCAATAGGTCCTCCACCAGCACATTGGGCCGATCCAAAATCCTGGATAGCGACATCAAAGCCGAGTGATAAGGCAAAATGACCATAGAAGATTAGAAAAGTTCGTTCTCCTGTATTGATATCTAAAGCTGCACCAAAGGCAAATCCTCCACCTTGCGAAACGGCTGATGGACGATCATTAATCGTACTCGTATTCCGATCATATTGCATTATACTCGCCATTAGCTCTGATTCAATAGGTGGAATGCCTGGAATCTCATGTGTTCCCATCATCAGGTAGCAATTTAGGTTGACAAGGTTTTCAGCGATCTTAGGAATCCCAATGGTTATTCCGTTTCTCTTTTCTGGAGCAGGCTCTCCGGCTTTCAAGTGCCAGCCATTATTTTTAGATAGATATAGATTGGCCCACCCCATTTTGTCATTGATTCCAGATCCTCTGATCGCTCCTGCGCCTGCATTCAGGAAAACGGCCATGCTGGCATCCAATTCCCATTCTTCAAAGTTGAGATCGAGAGCCAAATAAGCTGACATCGAGGCCAGGGTGGGGGGCGGAAAATTGGAGTTTTCATCAAAAGCAGGATGGTCAAAAGTGATGTCCTGCATGAATTTGGCCATGCCATAGAAGCTGATTTGAGATAGCCCGCCATTAGAATTGAACATGATCTCAAAGTTGGCATTGGCATTGAAAGCCTTTTCTTTTTTGGCGGCAAGTAGAACGGTGGCTTTGATGCCTAAGCCGGCAGATCGGTCGGGATAGTAACGTAGACCGCTTAGGCTACTACCTAAAGGTGGGATCGCCAGAGCTTGACTCTCCAACGCGCCTTCCAAGGCTGCTGCGGTGTCTTCATCTCGGGACATGCGATGGTACGCACCTCCACCAAATCCTTTTAACTTGACAGCCTCAGAGAGAATTGGAATTCCCTCTCCCAGATTAACCAAGGCATCTACAATGAAATAATCAAAATCATCTACTGTACCGAATTGCCCCATAGCAGTGATACCCCAGGAAGCATCTGGTATACTCGCTAGACAAGAAGTATTGTTCGAGGAAGCCGGAGGCGATTCACCCCCAGGGTCATTCACTCCCCTAAACCAGGCAGCTATCATTCCCCGGAACCCTTGTCCAAACTTTGGATCATCCTTATAAAAACTCAAGCCTCCATTCACGCCGAAGCCAGGGGCGGATACATTGACAAATACGTCATCCACCCGCATGCCGGTGAATTTCCACTTCTGCCTTCCTTCTTCCTGCACCATCTCTCCTTGAAATGCAAACCCACCACAGGCTGTAATCCCCATATTATTGGAGGGAGAAAGACTGATTAATGCACCAAATTCTAATTCTACGGCTGTTCCTTGTGCATTGGCCGGATAGAGTCCAATATCTTCCAAAGTGAGGGCGAAGGCACCAAAGTTGGGGCTGATGCTAGGGAATGACCAATAGCCAGGCTTGAAGTAGGGAGCCTGATTTGATAATTCTACTCCTTGAAAATGAATAGAATCTGCCCGAACCCCGATACTTGATGATTCTTGATTATCAATCGTCGCATATCCATGTAAGTGAGCTGTTATGATAAAGTTATCTTCAATATTAGCGATATCGATGTAGCTACAGGAGTCAAATCCCACTTCTGCCTGCCAGATATTTACAGCTAGTGTTTTTTCAGGGGAAACGGAAAAGAAATATTCATTGCCCTGCTGGATGTAAGCATCGTAGCGTAGACAATCTTCAGGAGAGAGCTGCCCGGAGCCATCTGAATCTCTGGATTGAGCCAGTGGTAAATGTATCAATCCGTTGAAAGCTATGGCTTCAACTTGATTGGCAATCACACTGATACCGAAGGTATCAATGGAGAAGCCCCAACCACCTAAATCCCCATTCTCAAGGGATAAAATCGGGGTGGCCATAGCTTGGCCAGTGAAGCCCATATGATCTATGATGATATCGTTTCCATGTATTAATAGGCTAGAATCTACTCCTGCTAATTTTTGAGGGATCTCGACGCTAAATTCTTTAATATAAAAACCTTGCCAGCGTTCATCCGATAAGGGGGGATCGTAGCCGTTGATAGGGAACTTTATCCCGTTAGCGTTGCGCCAATCACTAAAATCAAAGACAGCTCGATCCACCCTCCAGATAACATCCTCCATTTTGCTGACGACAAAGTCGTCTAAATCAATTTCGAGAAGGATGTCTTCCCAGTCGGATATTACAGTGGCGATTCGGCCACTAACTTTATTTTGACCATTGTCTATTGCTGGTTTTAACCAGGACCGACTGAATTCTACTATTCCTTCCAACCCCAATTCCTGGAACCCATCACAGTCTATACTCACAAAAGTACCTCCGATCATTTCTCCACTATTATCTTTCTGACCACGAGTAAGCACTAGTGCAGATTTGTTGGGTACGATCTCAATTGGGATATTGCCCAACAAGGATAGCGTAGCACCTGGTAGAATCCCTCCGGCAGCTGAAAACTTGACATTAGAGGCGGAGAAGAGAAGCGGCATGGCTAGATTTGGGGCCTGAATTTCTAGAAATACTTCTAGTTGAGCGTGTGTAGGATAGAGTTCAATGCTGGCGATGCCCATGGTATAAGAAACTGTCCCTATTTCTTGGCTAATGCCAATGGGGAGCTTTACCAAATCTTGCCCCGTTAATTGGGTGAGAAAATTCCCCGCCAATTTGACCTTGTCGATGATAGCCCGGGCTTTTTGGATCAATTGGATTTCGTGATCAAGTAATCCTCCAATACTACCTCCATCAGGCGTATTGGGGAGGCTGTCTAAGGTCAAATTGGCAAAGGATAGATAATCCTGAACCCACTTTTCTGCGGCAGTCCATTCTTGTAGAGAGAGCTGCACGGACTTGCTTTGTAAATGAGACCAATAATCTGGGATGATAGTGGGCTCAGGATGAATGCTTAAGGAGGAAAGTTGAGAAAGATAACTTCCTGTACTATCCTCATTAGCCATGCTTGAAACTTGAAAAAGCAATAACATGGCTATGCTTAAGCCAGTGATGAATAGAGAGCGCATTCTTAGTCGTTTGTATTCCAATTTTAGAACGATCCTTTGCATGGATCTTTACCTTTAATCGTTTGAACAATAAAAAGGTAACCGCCTTAGGCCAAAAAAAAATAATTTTATTATGCGGCCTATATTTCTTCGAAGATTCTATAGGTGTTGATTTTTGATAATCAGTTGATTACGGTTCTTTTTTAGCCAGTTCCTGGCTTCTCTCATTTGCTGTTCTGAAGAGATTGAGTCCCAGTCTGTATCTCCTTCTTGAAACAAGGGAAACCCTTCTAGGATCGGGGCTAGTAGTTCTATTAAACGATAACTACAGCTGATTTGCCCGGCTATCTCAGCATCGGCTGGCCGGCAATTCCCTAAATTTTGGATAACGGCATGAACCAGAAAGTCGATGATCTGCTTGTTACGGGTATAGATGGCCAGTGGAGCAATATCATAGACAAAATTGTCATTGATGGGTATGCGTTTAAGATTTTTCAATAAGAGCCTTGCCTGACTTTGATCTCCCATTCTAACGAGCGCTAACTTTCCTGCTTGTTGAATGGGCTTCTCTGGTCTATCCATTAGTATTTGACGAATTATGGTCGGGTCATCTAGCACCAAACCGGCCAACATCAGCCATTTATCCAAGTACTGGGGTGCACTCAATAAGTGTTTTTGGATAGCTTGCTGAGATTGGGGGGTGAAGGCCGGTTTGGGAAACTTGCTACTGTTTTTCCAGATGTCGTAGTTGAGCTCTGGTCTTGCGACCAAAATTTCCACCAGTAGTTTTTCAAGATAAGCCCGTTGATTCTCTTTTTTGCTGTGGAGTGTCTTCCTAGTCATCAAGGATAGGACAGCTGCTGTTTTATCAAAAGTAGGATTCAAAAATAAGGGGGAGCAAAGCGCTTGCGCTTTATCGTAAGTGAGCGCTTGCCATTGGGATGGGATGGGAGCAAAAGGTTTTTCTAGGTGTTTAAGAAGATCTTCTTGACTCATCTGAGCGCCTAAAAGAAGAGGGCATCCCAATAGCAGAAGTAGCGTATAAAATAGAGGAACGTTTTGATGAACGGTCTGCATTGCATTTTTCTATTTTATCGCATGAAACCAGAAAAGGTAACCGCTGAGCCCGATTTTTTCGATCAGTAACGGTTTTGTATTGAAGATGAAGGTGTACTCTTGACCTTGAGAATGGAAGAATGTGTTTTGGTTTTCTCTTCGGAAAAGCCTGTTATTCCTGAGCTTTCCAGGGCAAATGAATTCTTTTTTGAAAAAAAATGGATTGTAGTGTGATTTTTTGTTCCCTTTTGCGACTTATAGGCAAACAATGGTGATGTAATGCGTTTGGAGGATAGATTCATACAACTAGTTAAAGCTAATGAAGCTGTGATCTTCAAGATCACCTCTATCTATGCGCGCACAGCATCCGACCAGCAAGACCTATACCAAGAGATTGTGGCTCAACTTTGGATAGCTTTTGGCAAGTTTCGAGGAGAAGCCAAGGCCAGTACCTGGATCTATCGGGTAGCATTGAATACAGCCATTACGATGCTGCGGAAAGGCAAAAAGCAATTGGCCCAGAAAGATATCGATTGGGTATTACAGTATACCGGACAACAAGACCCAGTACAAGAGGAACGAATAAGGCTATTGTACCGAAAAATTGAACAACTGAACGAACTAGAAAAGGGCATCATTCTCTTGTTCCTGGAGAATAAGAGCTATGAAGAAATTGCCAGTATTACCGGGCTTACGGTCACAAACGTAGCGACACGATTGTCAAGGATCAGGCAAAAACTGAAATCACAATTGCTTAAACAACCAAAACTAGATCGCAATGGAGCTGGATGAAATGAAAGCTGTCTGGTCCAGTTTGAGTGACCAGGTAGAAGAAAAACATCAATTAACTCGACAACAAATATTAGATATGATGGAACAAAAATATAGGCGGCAAGTTAATGCCATCCTAATCCCAGAGCTGATCGGAGCAGTAATCTGTTTTGGATTCAGCGGATACATTTTTTACAATATCCAGAAATTGGATGAGCCTTTGAGTTTGATTACAGGTATCCTCTCTGCTATAATTATGATTATTCTCCCGATCCTGTCTCTGCGAAAATTGGGAGCTTGGGTGAGCCGCATCAATATTACGGAAAATACCTACCAGCAAACACTGAATGATTTTAATCGCTTAAAAAGGTTTTTCTCAAGGATGCATAGGTATGCATATGTTCTGGGGATCAGTACGATGTTTTTGATTATTCCACCGTTGGCAAAAATCATGAGCGGCAAGGATATTCTTGATGATACTGGGGTTTGGTATCGACTTCCTTTTGGCATAGCCTTTATCCTGTTATTTGTCTTCTTTACTATGCGTTTCTATCGTTCTCGCATCAGGAATATCGATAGAGCTTTGCAGGAAGAAGAATATGTTCAATGAGCGCCCAATCATTAGTACCGATCTCTTTTAGCCGGTAAGTTTTGGTGCAGCACTTCAGGGAATACTAACTAGCGACCGGACACTTCTTCTCATTCTTCACATTTATCTTCTCCATCAAATTTTGCGGGTTCTCTTTGTAGGCTTATACACGAGTATAGACCTGGTGGTGGAGTAGTCAATAAAATACGACTCTATGTTACGATGGTTATTTACAATAGTTTTTTTAAGCCTGTACTTCTTCAGCCTTGCGCAAGTGACAGGGGATTGGTTTGGTACCTTAAAGGTGCAGGGCTTGCAAATGCGATTGGTACTTCATGTTTCCAAAACAGATCAGGGTTTACAAGCAACATTGGATAGCCCTGATCAAGCGGCCTTTGGCATTCCTGTCACGAAAACTACCTTTGACAACCCAAAACTATCCTTGGATCTTGCCAATTTAGGTGCTCAGTTTATAGGAGAGTTAAATCAAGATACCTTAAGCGGACAATGGTTGCAGGCAGGCCGACAGCTAGCACTCAGTTTTACTAGAAAGGCCGCAAAGGCTGGTCAACTCAGGCGCCCGCAAGTGCCGCAGCCTCCTTTTCCATATCGGGTAGAAGAGGTGGTATTCCAAAATGAAAAAGCAGGCCTCCAACTTGCCGGCACGCTGACTTTGCCAAAAGGAAAAGGTAAACACCCGGTGGCCATCCTGATTTCGGGTAGCGGACCGCAGGATAGAGATGAATCGCTGGCTGGCCATAAACCATTCTGGGTCTTGGCTGATCACCTGACGCGGCATGGGATTGCCGTATTGCGGTACGATGATCGAGGTACCGCCCAATCAACCGGTGATTTTGCCAAGGCCACTACGGCAGATTTTGCTACTGATGTGGAGAGCGCTGTTATTTTTTTACTGGGGCGTAAAGATATTCATCGCAAAAAGATAGGCCTAATCGGTCATAGTGAAGGGGGAATTATCGCTCCGATGGTAGCGGTTAATTCAAAACATGTCAACTTTATGGTATTGCTGGCCTCGACAGGCGTCTCTGGCAAGGAACTATCTCTTCAACAGGCCCAGTCTTTACGTACCTTTGAGGTACCAGATGAAGATGCTTATTTGGCATTTACAGAAAGGGCTATCGATATTGCTGCCTCTAATGATGATCTGTCAATCATCCAAGCTAAGCTAAGCAAGCACTATGAAAGTGTTCGTCCCGTCTTATCCTCCATGTTACCAGAAGGAGCTAATGTAGATGCGTTCATCCAACAACAGGTACAGCAAATGACCAGTCCATGGAGCAGGTATTTTTACAACTATAATCCGACGGATGAATTGTCCAAGGTGAAAGCCTGTCCGGTGCTATCCCTCAACGGGACCAAAGATCTACAAGTACTTGCAGATGTGAATCAAAATGGAATAAGCGAAGCCTTAAAAAAGGCTGGTAATAAGGATGTTACAGTCAAAAAAATAGAAGGTTTAAATCACTTATTTCAGGAGTGTGAGACAGGTGTTATGGCGGAATACGGTACCATTGAACAAACCTTTGCGCCTCAGGCTTTGCAAATTATTTCGGATTGGATTCAGTCCAAAATGTTATAAGATAAACGTAGAGGTTATAGTTCTTTGAAATACTCCTGGACTATAGCCTCTGCCTTCTTGCGGTTAGGAGTAAAACTGGTATTTTCTCTCCCTCTATACTCCAAGTAACTAGGCCATTTCCACCAAAAAATGCCGTGTATCCAATCTTTGTTCTGGATGGTTTTGAAAACCGTTTCATAGCACCACTCCTGGTGCTCCTCGTTAAACTCCCGACCATCAGCTTCAGCATGCGGATTGAGCCAAGGGCCTTCTATACTACGAAAGCCGATTTCTGTTAACAGCAACGGGCGATCAGCTGCTTGGCTAATACCCTCTGCTTTTTTAATAACGGATTTAAAGGCCTTGTTCAGTTCTTTTTTGCTCACTTTATCCTTCGTACCAAGCGGGTAGTAACAATTTAGACCAATATAATCTAAGTCTCGCCAAAAGCTCAGTTGCTCAAATTCTTCTCCCCAGTTAGCAGCATAGGTGAGTGGACCAGAATAGACGCTGCGAATACTTTGGATCAACGAACGCCACTTTTCTGGCTTAGCAATGGTGGCCTTTACGAATTCCACCCCGATGCACAGCATATCCATCTGGTGCATTTCGGCCAGTAGGGCGTAATGGATCATCCAGCGACCATAATACTCAAAGAAGAGTTCCCATTCTTCATCGGTAGTAAAGGACACATCTCCAGGCCAGCTGCGCCCGAGCCAGATTTGTGGCTTCAGAAGCGTTGTCATGCCCAGTTCCTTGGCGTGATAATGTGAAAAGACCGTTGATTCATCATTCTCCATACCTGGCCCGTCTACTATGGGAATGTGACTTGGCGTGTTAGGGTCGCGCATGTAAGAGTAGGGGACTAGCGCTATGGAGTTGGAGTTTAACTCATCTAGTTTTTGCAGCGATTGGAGGGCTAGGGCCGAGCCATATCCATTGTAGATACGATACCCCTCATGTGCAAAATTGAAGCCCTTACAGAAAGGGATTTGTGCCGAAGCGACTGCTTTGCTTTCATTTGAAAAACGCTCTTCTTTAAAGTTTGTCCATGCTTCTCCCAGCTCGCTAATCAGTTGATCATTCAACTCTAATTTCGGGTACCTAGCTAAGAATTCTTTTTTACCCCACTGCTGGATCAAAAAATCAACTAGGGCGCTTCCTGTGATAGAACGGATTAGATCAGAGGATTCTTCCCACCATTGTTCCCCCTGAAGTTGGGCGAGGGAAGGTAAATATCCAGCCTGATGTAACTTACTCGCCCAGTATTGATATCCCTTTCCAAACCATTTCGCGTTAAGATAAGTCACCAGTCCTATTTCAATGGGAAACCACTTGGGGTTGCCAAGTACTTCTCGGAGTAGAAAATAATTTTCAATATGCTGTGAGCTTCCGCCAAACCAAGGGCTTTCCACCACATGAACTTCTTTTTCTTCGAGTTTGATTTGCGCTTCGTGAGTATCCTTTGTTTGCAGGCCGATTCGCTCAGAAGAGGGGTAGATGTAATAGGAAAGTTGTAATTTGGGGTCTTTCTCTCCAAGGAAATTAAGGGTGGCATTATATTGGTCTTCACAACGCTGCTTTATCTCCTCCATTCGAGCTACATCAAGAGAGGTGTTTTGGTTGATGAAGGTAAAATGAGGAGTTTCCCCAACAGTATCTTTGGTTGCATAAAAGTCGTAGTGAACGCGTTTATCCATTTGCCAATTCTCATCGGATAGATAGCCAAGCATTTGCGCTTCTCCCTCATTGTACAACTCATAACCCCAACTACGCCACAAGATTTCTCTCCAACCATTAGCCTTGTGCTGCTGTAAGTGTTTATAGATGGATAGATCATCATTGCCTGTTAAGAGGAATAAGGGCATCTGCTGATTTTGAGGATGGGGGAAAGGGAATAATTTGAAAACCATTTCCAAGCCTTCAAATTGCTTACCGGCAGCTTCCAGACCCTGATCTTGGAAAGTAAAGGGAAGAAACTGCTGCATTTGCTGTACCAAGGCATGAGAATTCCAATTCCCAATGAGCAGACTCGGTAAGCGCTGTAGATCTGCCAACTGTACCTCTTTAGCCTGTACAACATTAACTGTTAACAGCTCTCCCCGACGAATCTCCAATTGCATGTCTGCCAATACCTCCTGGAAGGGCTGTTCGCTATTTTCATCATACACCACCAAAAAGGAATCGACCTGCGCCAATTGATTGAGCAGATTGCGCCGGCTTACCTCGCTTGTATTTTCAGTTTCGCTTTGAGCGACAGCAGTACTGGTACATTGGTGGTTGAGAAAAGAAAGGAGAATAAGGCCAAGCAGTGAAGACCAGGCTAACAGGCGGGTAGGTAGCAACATAATAGCAGTTTTAGGTAAAAGGCATTTAACCCCAATATCTTACTTAGAGCTGAATGGCTTTAATTCAGTTCTAACACTACTTTAAGCTATGGACGCTAGGAGTTAAGCATAGTGACTTGGGATTGTAAAACCTCAAGTCACTATTTATTAACGCTTTATGTTTTTCTAAAGTTCTCGAATCTTGACACTACGGAAGTGCACCTTATCGCCATGATCCTGTAGTAAGATGTGTCCCTGCGGTTTTTCACCAAAACTCGGCCACACCTTATACTTACTGTAGGCAACGAGAGCTCGCCACATTTGCGTGCCTCTATCGTACTCAACAACTTTATAGCCATTCAACCAGTGCTCCACATGGCCATTTTTGGCAACGATCCGCGCTCGATTCCATTTTCCTATGCCGTTGAATGGTTTGCCTCTACTAGGTACGGAGAGGTTACTAGCAGTAATCAAGTCATATAAGGAACCCACTGTTCGATTTCCGTTCACCCCTTTCTTGGCATCTGGATGCTTCTTATCGTCAAGTATTTGAAATTCCGGTCCAATCGCCGACCCTTGTCCTTTGTTTAAATCTGGATCAACATAATATTTGATTCCACTATTGGCACCTTCTGTGATCTTGAAATCGACTCTTAGTTCAAAATCACTGAATTGATCCGTTGTGACGATATCACCACCGTTGGTTGATTCACCGCCATCAGAAGGTAATACGGTTAGAATGCCGTTTTCCATAGTCCAACCTTTCTTCGGGAAATGATCCAGCTTTGCTCCTCGCCAACCATTCGTAGTCTTCCCGTCCCAAAGCATTCTCCAACCCTTTCTTTTCTCGTAGTCTGTCAGTGTGTTGGGAACTAGGTTGACCTCTTTTGTAGTGGCATCCATTGGCCAGCGATCGCCTTCCAAGTTTTCCGTTTTGATTCGAATATTTCGCCATCGGACTTCAGTTCCCGCCTGTTCCTTGTTCCCGATGCTATGAACTTGCAGACAGATAAAACCTTTGGCGGTCATATCGTCCACTAGGTTAGCCGTATTCACACCATTGACCCAAACGCGAAGTTCATTCCCAACGGCCTCAATATGGTACTTGTTCCATTGACCACCTTTGAAGGCTTCCCTGCCTCTGGCATTGTCCGATAAAGGATACAACCAGCCACGGCGTGCCTCATCATAAATCCCTCCACTGTAAGCTCTTTTACTTGGGTCAATTTCAACCTGATAACCGTGAACTCGGCCATCGCGGTACTCCTTATTACTATTACTGCGAATTTGGATACCTGAATTCAGTAAAGGATGCACCTTCACCTCAACCTCCAGAATAAAATCGGTATAGTATTTCTCGGTGGTAAGAAAAGTGTTAGGCGTGTTTAACTGTGATACACCTACGATAGCATCACCCTCGATGTGATACTCAGCCTTACCGTTGAGCTTCTTCCAACCAGAGAGGTCTTTCCCATTGAATAGGGAGACCCATCCATCATCGTTGTTGGCTTGCAGCCCAGCAGTTAAGAATAGGCATAATAAGATAAAGCCTGTTTTGACTTGTTTCATCGTTGTAATTGTTTTTCGTTTTAAATGTGTTGGTATAACGTATCTACTCATAGAAGGTTTTCACATAGCACTGGCGTAAATTTCGCACATTGTTGGCAATAAAGGAAATGTCTGTAGGAATGTTCTTGGAAGAGGTAGGTTGGGGCATGATTAAAGAAGTTACTAGCCGCAAGTTTTACAGACCAGCTCCAAAAGGGCCGTTTTTGGCCAAAAAACCATGAAATAAAGCTTTACGTCAATAAATGTTGGTTGGTGCCCTATAATTATTGTGTAGCCCTAATGAGTTGCAAGTTACAGGAGTAGAAGAACTTATATCAACTTTTACGGTACGTTAGTCGGATAAACCCAGAAGAAAATAAATCAAACTATTGCAAATTCTCTAAAAGGCGTATATTTGCCCAGTTTTTCTTCTGAGGTATCCGTATGGGTACTGACTGGGGAAATACGCTCTAGACTTTTTAACGCTTTTATTCTAACACTTTTTTAAATTTTCGAGTTATGCAAGGTAAAGGAGTTGTAAGATTCTTCCTTGTAGTGATGCTGGTAGTGACTTTGATACAGTATCTGACCGTGATTCCTACCAATAAGGTAGAGCGCGAGGCGGATGCATTTGCAAAGTCAGCTGCAGATCAAGTACAAGAGGAATTGAGGGATTCCGTTTTGAAATCAAAACGGACCGAGTTCCTGGACTCTATGTCCACGGAAGAGGTTTTCAGGATTCCAATGCTGAAATCCTACACGTATCAAGAGCTAAAAGCTCAACAATTAGCTTTAGGCCTCGACCTCAAAGGAGGTATGAGTGTCGTCCTACAAGTAGACCTCAGGGAGTTTTTAAGGTCCCTGGCCAATGACTCGAAAGATCCCACATTTGTTGAAGCGTTAGAAAAAGCAACTCAAGCACAAAAGAAAGCACAGTCTGACTTCATTACATTATTTGCTGATGAGTGGAGAGATATTCGCGGCGACAAGCGTTTAGCGCCTATCTTTCAACGTAATGAAGCGCTACGTGATGAGATTAATTATGAAACTTCAGATGGAGAAGTAGTCGGAATTTTGCGTAGCAAATCCAATGAGACAGTAGATCTTACTTTTAAGTTACTTAAGGAACGAATTGATAAATTAGGCGTTACACAGCCTAATGTTTCTCTAGATAGCGAGCGAGACTTGATTTTAGTAGAACTTCCAGGTATTGATAACCCGGAGCGAGCTAGAAACTATTTACAAGCTACAGCGAAGTTGGAATTCTGGAAGGTTTACCGAATGAATGATCCAGGCCTATTCCCTGCTTTTGCTTCTGCGAATCAGATTCTAGCTAATACAGAGAATGTTAATCTTGAGCCACAAATCTTAAGAATTGACACGATTCCTGAAAAGGATACTACTGGCGTAGATATCCCAGGTACAGTTGCAAGCATTGATACCATCTATGATACCAATTCGAATGCTGGTCCACTTTTCTCTATCCTAAGCCTAAATCCTGGTAATGCCGCAACAGCGGTACTAGGATATGCAGATAGAAACAAGGTGAAACAAGTGAATGAGTATCTAGAACGGGAAGAGGTACAAGCTTTGTTTCCCGCAGATATTAAATTCCATTGGTCTAAGGATCCTGTAAACCTTACTGGATCAGACAACGATAGAGATGCGAGTCAATATCAACTGTATGGTATCCGAACGGAGCGTCAGGAAGCACCGCTTTCCGGTGATCATGTAACAGATGCTTCTCCACAGCCAGATCCAAATACTAGTGAAATTGGAGTTTCTGTAAAGATGGATGGAACAGGTGCAAAGACCTGGGCTCGATTGACAACAGAAGCTGCGCAAGATAATCGTAGAGAAATAGCGATTCTACTGGATAATGAAGTGGTTTCTGCTCCTAGCGTTAACGAACCTATTACAGGTGGTAGTTCTTCTATCACTGGCCGATATTCTGTACAAGAGGCTACTGACTTTGCTAATATTCTTCAAGTAGGTAAATTGCCTGCTGAGACGAAGATTATTCAGGAAAACTTGGTAGGTCCATCTTTGGGACAGGACAATATTGATCGTTCATTGCGTGCCTTGGTGATCGGTTTTGCCATCTTGTTGGCCTTTATGATCGTGTACTATGGTGGAGGTGGGATAGTCTCTATCATCGCACTACTATTGAACATGATCTTCATCTTTGGTGCTTTGGCTTCTCTAGGTACGGTATTGACACTACCTGGAATTGCGGGTATCATCCTGACGATCGGTATGGCCGTAGATGCGAACGTAATCATCTATGAAAGGATTCGAGAGGAAGTGAGGGCTGGAAAGTCCATGATGATATCGATAGCCGATGGTTTCAAAAACTCCTATTCTGCCATCATTGATGCGAACGTGACAACCATTCTGACGGCTTTTGTATTAGCTTACTTCGGTTTAGGACCGATTAAAGGTTTTGCAGTTGTATTGATCATCGGTGTGTTATCTTCTCTATTTACTGCAGTACTTGTAGGTAGGTTGTTGATCGACTGGTGGACGAGTAAAGGTAGAACGATTGCATTCGATACTAACTTCTCAAGAAATGCCTTTGCTAACCTAAGCATTGACTGGCTAGGGAAGCGTAAGATTGCATATGCCATCTCCGGTGTTATCATCGTTTTAGGTATTATTTCCATGTTTACGCGTAGTTTCGAATTAGGGGTAGACTTCAAAGGAGGTTACTCTTATAATATCACCATGGAACAGGAAGTAAGCGCTGATCAACTGCGTCAATCTTTGACCACTGCCTTTGAAGGTAGTGCTCCTGTGGTAAAAGTGGTTGATAATGCCAATACCTTCAATGTCACTACAGACTACTTGATCGATGCCGATGAAGTTCCGAACGAACCAAAGCCTGTTGATTTGGTAATGGACAAATTATTCGAAGGAGTGAATGGTGTTGCCGGCGGCGGTCTTGATAAAAACAATTTTAAGAATCCTGATGGTCGGGGTACTCACGTGACAAGCTCAAGTCGAGTAGGTCCAACCATTGCGGATGACATTCAGGATAGTGCCTTCAAAGCAGCCATCTTTGCCTTACTGTTGATTTTCGGATATATTTTCATCCGATTTAGCAAATGGCAATATAGTATGGGTGCGGTTGCGGCCTTGTTCCATGATACCTTGATCGTATTAGCCATTTTCTCTTTAGGACATGGTATTTTCCCTTGGACAATGGAGATTGATCAAGCATTCATCGCGGCAATTCTAACGGTAATTGGTTACTCCATCAATGATACGGTGGTTGTATTCGATAGAATCCGTGAATACTTGAATATCTATACGAAGAAGACCAAGGAAGAGGTGATCAACTTAGCAGTGAATAGTACGATTAGTCGTACCATCATTACTTCGGTTACAACTTTCTTCATGGTAGCCGTATTGTTCATCTTCGGTGGTGCCAGTATCAAAGGTTTTGCTTTTGCCTTGTTGGTAGGTATCATCGTCGGTACATATTCTTCTGTCTTCATAGCTACACCAATCATGTCTGATTTGACGGGTGACCTGAAGCCAAAAGAAGTAGATAAAGGAAAGAGTTTCTCTCGCGCAGCTGCTAAAGCTAAGTAAGGGAAATACTTGATACCTGGTTGGGAGGTATGTAATTTCCCTCTCGACTAATGAACGAAGCGCCTGCTTATCCGTCGGATGAGCAGGCGCTTCTCATTTGGGTCGAATTGATTGGAAATACTGGGAGCGTGGTTCCTACTTCGCGTCTCCTTTCCGAAGGAAAAAGGTAATGCCTCCAACTAGCAAGATGCTTAAACCGATCAGGCTTTCAACAGGACGTTCATATAGTAGATAAGAAAGAACTACTATACTAAACAGGATATAGAAAACTTGGAGTTTATGTCCAAATGGTCCTTTGAAAGTGTTCGGCTTCTTGTCAATAAAGAATATACTTGAAATCGTTAAGGTACTCATCAGTTGGAGAACAAATCCAGCATAGATCATTACCTGCTCAAAAGTACCCGTGAGGGTAAGTAAAGAACTGATGATTACCTGCAACCAAATGGCTCGCACGGGCACGCCTCCTTCCGTTTTTATAGCAATAAAATGCCACAACGGATGTTCCTTAGCCATAGCAAAGGTAATCCGCGAACCAATCCACAAATACCCACTAATGGTGGCAACTAGTTGTATGGCTATAAAGTAACTGACTAACTTGGCCCACTGCTCTCCCGCAATATTGATGAAAGCAATGGTAGCCACTTCTACCTGTCCTTCCAGCTGGCCAATGCTGGCATGCCGAAGAAAAACCAATTGCAGCAGTACATATACCAAAGTAACAGTAAGGGTGCCACCGATCAAAGCCAAAGGCAGGTTACGACGAGGCTCTCGGATCTCATCTACGATATAGGCCGCGGAATTCCAACCTTGATAAGCATAGGTAACATAGATGAGGGAAACGGCAAAGCCCGGTTTCCATATATCACTTGTCCAGCTATTGTCAAAAGAAAGTGCATTCGGCTCATAAGGGAGGAAAGTAAAGCCTACAGCAATGAGTATGAAGACAAACAGAAGCTTAATCACGCTCGAATAATCCTGGAATTTCCCACTTACTTGTATCGTTTTGGTGTGTATCCAGGCTAAGCCAATAATGATACCAATACTAATCCAGGTAGAGTAGGCATCAATATGTGGAGGCAGCCGTAGATAGTCTGTCATGGCCATAGCCGCAATAGCAACTGGGGCAGAGAATCCTACAGTAAGAGATGTCCAAGCATAGAGATAACCAAGGAAAGGATGAAAAATGCGGGAAAGGAAAATATAGTCGCCTCCGGAGTCTTTGAAGTGGGTCCCTAATTCTGCATAGGTAAAGGCACCAATTAAGGCTATTACTCCCCCTAGGACCCATAAGATGATAATACTCCAAGTGCTTTGTACCTCAGCTAACTGGAACCCTAAACTGGTAAAAACCCCAGTTCCAATCATATTAGATACGACGAGGCCTAAGGCTGTTTTCCAGCCTATTTTAAACTTGTCACTTTGCAAAGGGCGATTGATTGTGCAATGTACGCAAGAGGCATTACTAACCAGTATTCATCCAATGCCTTGGAGAATAGGCTGCTTGCGTTGAGGACAGCCATGATCTAGGAGAGGCTTTATTGTGAGACCTTCCTAGATCATGGCCGACTTCCAATTCCGTTTATTTCTTGAAGTCGGGCTTGTCAGGCACTTTCATGGCCATGGCCTGATGTATGATAGGCGGTAGTTTTATACTACGATATTGATCATTCGACCTGGTACAACGATAATCTTGCGGATGGTTTTACCATCAGTATACTTCTGTATCCCTTCCACCGTTACCGCTGCTTTTTCCAAATCCTCACGACTGGCATCAGCTGGGAACTCTGCCGTAGCACGAGTTTTTCCATTGATAGCAATCGGGTAAGTGACCGTATCTTCAATCAAGTGCGTTTCGTCAAAGACGGGATAGGTAGCATGATGTACACTCCCTTCTTTTCCAGCCAACTGCCAAAGCTCTTCTGCGATATGAGGGCCGAATGGTGCCAACAAGACAATCAATGGCTCCAAGATTTCTCTTTTGTTGCATTTCAACTTATTTAACTCATTTGAAGCAACCATAAAGGCGCTGATGCAAGTATTGAAAGAGAATCGCTCAATATCTTCAGTGACTTTCTTGATGGCCGTGTGCAAAGCTTTCAATTCCTCCTTATTAGCAGCCTCATCTGTCAATTGGAACTGTTCCTGCTGATCAAAGAACAAAGTCCAGAACTTGCGCAAGAACCGGCTCACACCATCAATTCCTTTAGTATCCCAGGGCTTAGATTGTTCGATGGGCCCCAAGAACATCTCATACATCCGGAAGCAATCTGTACCATACCGATTGATTACTTTGTCCGGGTTGATCACATTGAATTTTGATTTGGACATCTTACCTACTTCGGATAAAGTAGTCATCGTCCACTCTTCGGCACCTTCATTGGTTTTAACGGCCCCGCCTTGGTAACTTCCACTTGGGGATTCAAAGATAGCATCCTTATACTCTGGACGCCAATCGATAAATCGTTCAACACCTTCCTTATCCAAGTACGATTTTGGAGAACCGTAGTTGCTCACAAAATCAACGTGGACAGGGATTTTTGCAAAATCCTTATCGGTCTCCTCCATAGCTATATCAGCACTCACAAAGCGTTTTTGGCCTCCCTCTGCTCCTTTTTCCAAGAAGATAAACTCGATCACCCCTTGGATCATTCCCTGGTTGATCAACTTTTTGAACGGCTCATTGGTCGGTACCAACCCCTGGTCAAACAAGAATTTGTGCCAAAAGCGAGCATACATCAAGTGAGCTACTGCATGCTCAGACCCTCCAACATACAAATCCACGGATTCCCAATAGTTGACGGCATCTTGGCTGACAAAAGCTTGGTCATTATTTGGGTCCATGTAGCGCAAGTAGTACCAAGAAGAACCAGCAACAGCAGGCATGGTATCCGTTTCTCGTTCAAACCCCTCATCTGCATTCACCCAATCCTGCAAGCGCGACAATGGTGATTGCCCTCCTTTTCCAGGTTTGAAATCATCCGTATCGGGCAACTCCAAAGGCAAGTCTTCTACAGGGATCATATGAGCAATATCTTCACTATCGTATTTCACAGGGAATGGTTCTCCCCAATAACGTTGGCGGCTAAAATTTGCATCTCGCATTTTATAATTGACACGGGCTTTTCCAATGCCCATCTCTTCCACTTTCTGGCAAGCAGCCGTAATGGCTTCAGGCACTTCCATACCTGTCATAAAGCCAGAATTGATGATCATGCCTACTTTATCGTGCAAAGTAGCACCTGGGTGTTTTGACTTATCCACTACATCAATAATGGGTAAGTTGAATTTAGTGGCAAATATTTGATCTCGATCATCATCACTAGGTACCGCCATGATGGCTCCTGTTCCATAATCTTTCAATACATATTCACCAATCCAAATAGGTACTTCGGTATTGGTAAAAGGATTGATAGCATAGGCTCCGATAAAGGCTCCTGTTACTTTCTTCTCCGCCATTCTTTCGATCTCGGAACGGGCGTTCACATAGCTCAAATAGTCATCCACCTCCTTTTGTTGGTCAGCGGTCGTCAATTTAGCAACCAAATCGTGCTCCGGAGCTAACACCATATAAGTAGCCCCGAAGATGGTATCAGGACGCGTAGTGAAGACTTCTATCTTTTCATCAGAGCCGACTACCTGAAAATGGATACTAGCTCCCTCCGAACGACCGATCCAGTTGCGTTGCATGGTTTTCAATGCATCGGACCATTCAATATTGTCCAAGTCATACAACATGCGATCTGCATAGGCTGTAATGCGCAAATACCATTGCGTCATGGCTTTTTGCACCACTGGATAACCTCCACGTTCTGAAACCCCATCTTTTACCTGATCATTGGCCAACACGGTTCCTAATTCCTCACACCAATTTACATACCCAATTTTGCGATAGGCCAAGCGATAGTTCATCAAGATTTCAGCCTTTTCTTTTCTATTCAAGGCCTTCCAGTCCGCAGCACTAAAAGTAGCTTCCTGGGTAGTAGCTGCCTTCACTTGGGCATTGCCCTCGGCTGCGAATTTTGATTCCAACTCGCTTATGGGCTTGGCACTATTGCTAGTTTGGTCAAAATAGTGATCAAATAACATGGTAAAGATCCACTGGGTCCACTTGTAGTATTTAGGATCACAAGTGTAGACTTCCCTGCTCCAATCAAAGGAAAAGCCTAAGTTGCTCAACTGTTCTCGATAACGAGCCATGTTATCATTAGTAGACACTGCAGGGTGGATTCCCGTCTGCAAGGCATATTCTTCTGCAGGCAAACCAAACGCGTCGAAGCCCATTGGGTGAAGCACATTGAAACCTTTCAATCGCTTATATCGGGAGTAAATATCCGAAGCAATATAGCCTAGCGGATGTCCGACGTGCAATCCCGCACCAGAAGGGTAGGGGAACATATCCAAGACATAATACTTGGGTTTATCGGATTGGTTATCCACTTTGTAGATACCATTATCCTCCCAGTATTTTCTCCATTTCGTCTCTATGTCTCTTGGCTTATAATCCATGCTATTGTGGTTTCTTTTTAATGCTAAATGGCTGTGCGGAAGATGTGGCCTATCTTCCTCGGTTGTGATTGATTTTGTACTCGTAAATCGATCTCTCACAATTTTACTGTGAGAAGGTCATAAATTTCCTGTCCAACAATCCCGCTTTTCTAAAGGTTCCCTAATTTTCTATCTTAAAAGGAATCCTTAGATTAAGAGCATGATTCATCGGACTGAGACCATCTAAAGTGGTTCTTCGGCAAATTTCGTGTTTGCAGGCACTCAAAAATGAAATTCAACGCTTCCTGCAGGCGCTTGTTCATCTCATTCTATGATTGCCCACGAGATTTGTCAAAGAAGGTCTAAAGCCATGTCAGATGGCTGGGCCAAAGCGGTCTCAAGGCAAGTCGCGAAAATAGATAAAATCAGGCAATAAGGGAAAAGGCTTTGCTTGCGATTAGCAAAAAGAATTGGATAGGTAGGCAATTATCCAATTTCGATTGAATAATAGGCATCTTTCCACATCCTTAGTTACTGGAGGTAGGACGTGTAACTGGCCGTTGAACTTAGGCTACTTATCGGAAAAATAGTCGATTTTGGTAAAAAGTTGTTAATTTGCTGGCAAACTAAATAACGTTGTTATGATCCGGTCATTAATCAAATTTGGACTTCTTTTAGTGGTACTGGTAGTAGGATATAATCTGATCTTTGGTACGGAGGAAGAAAAGGCACAATCCAAGGAAATCATCTCTAAGGGCAAAAGTGTTTTGACGGAAGTATTTGATTTTGGTAAATCCGCAGTGAAGCTTTTGAAAACAGAAAAAGGTAAATTTGATGAAGGGAAATACGATGGCGATCTAGATCAACTAGGTGACATCTTCGACAAGTGGAAAGATAAAGCAGAGGACCTTCAAGACAGTGACTTGGTGGACAAGATTGTTGATTTGGAACGTACCCGACTCAGTTTGGAAAAGGAGTTTCAAGAGAAAAGCCCTGAAGGTTATGATCAACAAGAGCAAGAAAAGTTAAAAGAAGACTGGGAAAAACTGTTGTTTGATACAGAAAAGGTGATGAAAAATATGGAAGCTAAGGAAAAGTAGATTCCATGGCCAGAGCTGTGTTTTTCTAGAGAGCACTGAGAATAAATACGCAAAGCTTTTGAGCAAAACGAGGGCCTCGGCATACATACATCCTAAGTTTAGCCCAATTAACCAACTTGCAATCTTTTAATTTGTAAATCCAATACATGACACCAGCAGAAGTGTCGGACCTCTTGAGGTCTAGGCGGTCCATCTTTCCCAAAACCTACAATGATCGCCCAATTGATAAAGCTATTATTGAAGAGGTTTTGGAAAATGCCAATTGGGCTCCGACCCATAAATTTACAGAACCTTGGCGTTTTAAAGTGTTTCGAGAAAAAGGCCTGGAGCGCCTTTCCATTTACCTGTCCAGTTGGTATAAGGAAAATATACCCGAAGATAGGTACTCAGAAAAGAAGTTTGAAAAAACGCGTACCAATCCCTTGCGTTCTTCCTGTGTGATTGCTATTTGCATGCAACGCGATCCGGCAGAGAGCATTCCCGAGTGGGAAGAAATTGCGGCGGTGGCTTGTGCCGTGCAAAATATGTACCTCACCTGCGCGGCGCATAACATTGGTTGCTATTGGAGTTCTCCGCGATCCATCTTGGAGGCACGTGAATTTCTGCAATTAGGAGAAGGCGAAAGTTGTCTTGGCTTGTTTTATATGGGATATCATGATCTTCCGCAAATGGAAGGGAAACGAGAGCCTATTCAAGACAAGACCGTTTGGCTGGAAGATTAGTCGATTGAATAGAATCCTAGGTTTATCTAAGTCGAACCTACTAGGACTTCGGATTTAAAAACAACTTCACTACCTTCATCCTCCGGATGAACTCAGGCTCAAACCCATATCCTACACTTGACCAATCGCGATTTGAAGAACTGTTCAAATCGCACTTTCAACCACTTTGCCGTTTTGCTAATCAATACGTCCAGGATCAGGATAGTGCGCAAGATATTTGTCAGAAAGTTTTCATTCAGTTATGGCATAAGCGGGAAGATATTGATCCTAAGCAGTCTATCGTATCCTATCTATTTACAGCGGTAAAGAATCGCTGCCTCAATCATATAAGAGATCACAAGAAGTATCGGAGTAAGGTACTTGACCTTGATTTGGCCGAAGAGGAGTGGACTTTTCAGGAGGACCGCTTCGTAGAGGAGGAATTAAAGGCCAAGATTGCAGAAGCTTTGGCAGCCTTGCCGGAGAAGTGTAGGAAGGTATTCGAAATGAGCCGCTACCAAGCGTTGACCTATAAAGAAATTGCCGAAGAGCTGGAAATCTCTCAGAAGACAGTGGAGGCGCATATGAGTAAGGCCATAAAGTCTTTACGTATCCATTTGAAAGACTATTTGTTGGTTTACTTGATAATTTTAGGTTGGATCTAAAAAAAATTAGCACTGGACTAAGGGTACTGCCCAATTGCAGTGTATTAGTAACAAGCGGATAAAGATGTCAAACCCAGATAAAAATAGCAATTATGCTGATCTCATTTCGCGGTATTTGAGCGGCGAGGCTAGTGATGCAGAGGTGCAACAGCTAGAGGCCTGGGTATTGGCAGCCGAGGAGAATAAGGCAACCTTTGTAAGTGCTAAGAAGGCTTGGGTGTTAACAGGAATGGAAAAGGATGCGACAAAAGTGGATGTGGAGAAGGCTTGGGCGCAAACGCAGTCAAGCCTTGGAAGTAACGGCAAAGTAGTGCCGCTGATGCGGCGGCGGCGATTTTGGATAGGGATTGCTGCTAGCGTGGCCATTCTAGTGGTGGCAGGCTTGGGTATCATATGGAATGGGAGCCGAAACGCCTGGAACGAGGTGGTAGCTGATCAAACAGTCTTGTTCGCAAATTTACCAGACGGGACGGAGGTGAATCTCAGCCCTGGTTCTCGTATACGATACAAATTTGGAACTAAGCCTGCTGAGCGTAGGGTAGTGCTTGAGGGAGGTGCATTTTTTAATGTAGAAAGAGAAGTAGATCGTCCCTTCATTATAGAGGCACAAGGAGTAGAAATAGAGGTGCTTGGTACTTCCTTTTACGTTGATGCCAGGAGTAATGAGCCGGAGATTCAGGTGATGGTAGAAAACGGGCAAGTTCGTGTGGAGGCAGCAGGACAGCAAGAAGACCTGGAGGCAGAGGATAAGGTGGTTTTCCGTAAGGCTACCAATGAGTTGTTAGCTGAAAAAAATGAAGATCAGAACTTCCGGTCGGTAGTAACGAATGACTTAATATTCGACAATAGTCCCTTAGAAGAGGTCCTGTTTGTTTTGAAGCGGCATTTTGGAGTTAATATCATAGCTAATATTGCAGATACAAGCAAATGCGAAATTGGGGCTACCTACGAGGATCAATCCTTAAACGCCATCCTTCTAATTTTGGAAACTACTTGGGGGATCGAAGTAATTCGCCAGGATGGACAGATCCAGCTCACCGGAGCGGGGTGTCGATAAGTAACCAAAAACCAAAGCTAAATATTTCATGAAAAAGGTCTTACTGAGTCTTTTTCTACTTCCCTTCATCTGGGTAGGCCTATCAGCACAAACCCCGGAAGCAGAACCAATCCTCACTCTACAACGAACGAATGTGCCTGTGACTGTGATCTTGCAAGAGATTACGGCCCAAGCTGGGTTGAATTTCTCCTACAATTCTCGTCGGATCGATGTGGAACAGTCCATTTCGGTCAATTGGGTAAATCAGCCATTAAGTGAGGCGCTGCAAGACTTATCAAGAAAATTGGAGGTGGATTATCGGATCATAGAAAATCAGATCGTTCTATACATCTCCCCTGATCGACGGCAGAAAAAAGAAGAATCTTTTACACTTAGCGGGTTTATTTCGGATGGGGCTTCTGGGGAAAGTTTAATCGGCGCGACAGTAAGCAAGGCCGGAAGTAGAATCGGCGCGGTCAGTAATGCATTTGGCTTCTATTCCTTGCCATTAAAACGGGGTTCTCATCTGCTAGACTATTCCTATGTAGGCTATGAACAAAAGGACCTTAGTATTAGTATGTCAGGCGTCCAAAAGAAAGATCTTTTTCTGAAGCCAAGTCCTATCGATTTGCCCGATGTTGTGGTTGAAAAGCAAGCGCCCAACCCACTAGATCAACAGGATTTGGATGAAATGGAGATCGTACCCAAAGATTTGAGTGCCATGCCTGAGTTTGCAGGAGAATCGGGGATTGTAAAAGGCCTCCAGACTTTGCCAGGGGTGAAAATGCATAGTGATGGTTCCGCCTTCTTCTACACCAGAGGCGGAGAACGAGATCAGAATCTGATTATTATTGATGATGCACCGCTTTATAACCCCTTTCATCTTTTTGGCTTTTACTCCATGATTATTCCCGATTTTGCCAAGCAGATCAAAGTATACAAAAGTGACATTCCTGCCAATTTAGGAGACCGACTTTCCTCGATAGTAAGTATAAGAACCAAGGATGGCAATCAGAATAAATTGGAGTTCAGTGGAGCGATCAATCCATTGGTCAATCGATTTACGCTTGAGACCCCCTTGGTGAAGGAAAAAGGCTCTTTGTTTTTCTCAGTACGTGGCTCCAACTTTGATTGGCTATATCGAGAACGAGCGCCCAATGCGAACCTGGAATTTCGAGACTTTAGTTTAAAGGTGAATCACAAGATTAATAAGCGGAATCGAATCTATTTTACGGCGATACTAGGATATGATGATTTCACCAACCGCCCTCCAGGGGGTACGACTGCGGGAATACGCTGGGGGAACTTTGCCTCCACCTTACGTTGGAATCACATCTTTGGCCCTAAGCTCTTCTCCAATACCACAATCTATACCGGAAGTTATGATTACCGATTGTTTTCTCCTCCGAATAGCTGGCGTTCAAGCTTGGGAACGCTTAGTCTGAAGTCGGACTTTACGCACTATGCTAATGCTCGACTAACCTCCCGCTTTGGACTGGAAACACAAGGGTATTTCATCAACCCAGGAAATGTTACTACTGATACCACTGTTGCAATTTTGCCCAAAATTGAATCAAACTACACACGCAAATTATCCCTTTACTACCAAGCTAAATGGCGGGCAAATGATCAGTTGACGCTAAAGGCGGGTATGAGGTTAATCAACTGGGCAAACCTTGGGCCCACCCGGATTTTCGATTATGATGATAGCTATCAAGTAGTAGATACGACGGATGTAGGGGAGGGGGGGTACAATAATTATGTCCGCTTTTCACCCCGATTCAGCCTCCAATATCGGCCTGATAGTAGCACCCAATATAAGTTGAGCATTGGTGTTTATCAACAGTTCCTACAACTCATTTCTAATTCGCTTTCTCCTTTTAGTTCCTTGGAAATTTGGCTGCCGGCCAATCACTACTTGAAACCGCAATCTGCCCGTCAGATCAGCCTAAATTTTGGCAGAGTGCTATCTCATACTGTACAAACGAGTTTCAATGCCTCCCTATATTATAAGCATTTTGATCAGCAAATTGACTACAAGGATCATGCTGTAACGCTGCTCAATCCCTTATTGGAAGGAGAGCTTCGGATAGGTGACATGTATGCATATGGAACTGAATTTATGTTGAAGAAACCTACTGGCCGTCTCAATGGTTGGATGAGCTATACCTATTCTCGCACTTTCCGTCGTACGCCAGCGCTGAATGATGGTCGGAGATATCCAGCTTTTCAAGACCGCCCGCATGATTTTTCATTGATGCTCAATTATCGGCTCGCGCGTAGAACCTTTTTTTCTGCGTATTGGACGAGTTTTAGCGGGACCACCTTTTCTTCTCCTACTGGTTTTTACCGCTTTAATGACCAAACAATTCCTGTTTTCGGAGACAAGAACAATGATCGCTTACCAGCTTATCATCGACTCGATCTCGCTTGGCGATTTATCTTAAACAAGAACCCGAGAGCACGATATCAGCACAGCCTGACCTTTTCCATCTATAATGCCTTGGCACACAAAAATGTGGTACATGTAAACTTCAACAAGGTGCCGGTTGAAGGAGCAAGACCTCTAGTGAAATCGAATCTTTTGTCAACAGCTGCATTGCAAGCGACTCAATTGGATCTCATTCGGTTTATGCCTTCGCTCACTTATAAGTTTAAAATATAGCCTATGAAATTCCTTAGATGTAAGATCATCCCGGTTTTTGTTTTATTAGGAATGCTATTCGGTGTATTGGCCTGTGAAGAAGCCGTAGATTGGGAGTTTCAAGCGGGATCCAATGATGTCTTGGTGGTAGAGGCCATTCTAACTGATGAGTTTGTCCAGCAGGAGATACAGCTTAGTTTGAGTTTTGATACCCTAAATGGGATACCGACTCCTGTCCCAGACGCCGAAGTATGGGTCGAAGCCAATGATATATCTTATCGATTTTTACCAGATTTGGAATCCCCAGGGCGGTACCGAAGCGAATTCCCATTTGCGGTATTGGATGATTTATTGTATGCGTTAAAAGTGGAGAGGAAAGGTCAATTATTTACAGCTACAACTGAGTTGTCTGTGGTAGCTCCCTTGCCGGCCATCACTTTTTTGCCTTATGAAAATACAGATAGCCTTCGCATTCCCAATTTTGCGCCTATTTATAATGCAAATCAGCAAGCTATGTACGAACTGAATGTGGATTGGTCGCATCTGGTCGGTGAAGATTCTGCTCGGGCCAAATTGTTGTACTTTACCTTTAGTACGATCAATACTGGCAGCCTCATTCGACCAGCAGTAGATACCCTGGCGTTTCCTAAGGGTAGTATTGTAGTGGCCAAAAAGTTTGGTTTGAATCCAGACTTTGCAGATTATTTGAGAGCAATGGCCTTGGAGACCCAATGGCGAGGCAGCGTCTTTTATGGACCGGCTGCAAATTTACCAACAAACCTTGATGGGGGAGCACTTGGTTTTTTTAGCGCTTGTGCGGTATTGGTCGATACCTTAGTGGCGCAGTAAATTTATTGTGAAGAAAAATGTAGGTTATAATGAATTGATAAATAAATAGTTATGTTGTTTTTTCTGGAAGGTTATTAAAAAAAAATCATATGGACTAAGGGTAGGAGAGGACTATAGGGTATTACAATTGAAGGCGGGCTTAACCGCTCCAATTGAAAACACTATAAACTAATTATTATGAAAAAGTTATCATTTGCATTTGCCCTATTATTGTTCTTCTCCGTTTTTCAATCTTGTCAAAAAGACCCCATTGAAAACCCTGACGAATTAGTCGCTCCAAGTTTGCCACCTGCCGAAAGTTTCATCATGCCTTTTACCGGTTATGAAGATTTGGATACGACCGGCCTTCATAGCAATGGCGATCTAGATGAGAGAGGTGGACCTACCTCCTTTAGAAATTGGTTTTATGCGGGATCCAACCTAGTGGTTTGGAATTTAATTGTAGGTGTGAATATGGCCATACCAGTAGCCTCTTTCCTGGAAGCTTTTAACCATGATGCAGTGTATGATGGTCAGGGGGCTTTCATATGGTCTTATGACTTCAATCTCGGCAATGATACCTTCATGGCTAATCTTTCAGCTCGACTAATTAACAATAATCAGGATGTTGAGTGGATAATGAATATTTCCAAAGTTGGTGGATTCACAAATGTAGAATGGTATCGTGGAGTGACCTCCCGAGATAACAGCCGAGCAAGCTGGTCTTTAAACCACCGCCCCAATAATCCACAGTCTTTGCTAGATATTTTGCACGAAAAGGATTTGGCCACTGGAGAAATATCCACTCGCTATACTAATAGAATTCCGAGTGACCCGAACAATGGAGACTATATTGAATATAGAACATCCAATGGCAATACCTTTAACAGAGCCTATGATGTCTTTAGAGCTAATAACAATGAAATGTTAGAGGTAGAATGGAAGGCTCCCAGTGGAGAAGGTCGTGTACGCAATCCGAATTTCTTTACTGATAATGATTGGCATTGCTGGGATCAAGATCTAAGAGATACCACCTGTCAATAACTAGTACCGAATTTTCTCAGATAATCCCTTGAGGGTTCCCATCGTCATGGAGTTGGGAACCCTTTTTTATGAACGTTGAGTGAAGAACGCCAAGGTGATGTTAGGCTCGCGGACAAGCCTTTATAGCGGAGATGTTATCAATCAGAATATTGCCCCTTGGAGATTGGTCATCATCGCTATAGTAAGCCTCCAGAATAATATAATTAATATAATCGTTGGCGGTAAATTCAACCTCATACGTTTTCCAAAAGGTATGACGAATGATGCCTGTTTGCAAAAGGAGTTGTGTTTTAGCCCCTAATGTTTTTCCTCCCCAGATCCGGAGTTTAATGGGGGCATTGTAAGTACTGTACGTGCCAGCCCTAGCTAGATCCAGTTCAAATTTGAAACAAGACTTTGGAGTCATGGGTTCTTTTAGTCGTTGACCGATGCTTTCACGAGATCCATCATCTCTGGTGATGAGGCCGACATAAGTATCTCCATCAGAAGCTTCCTGATACACCCCCCAATGTCCTGGTAAAATATCAGGCGTAGTTCCCCGCTCGCAAGCATGCCATCCGACTGGCATGGTAGCATCTTGTGGCTTCCCCTCAAAAGATGCATTGATTAGATAAATGTTTTGTGTGTTTCCCAATAGTGGTAATAACAGCAGTGCGAAAATACTTCGACGCATATGTAGTAGGTTGTTTGAGTATACAAAGTAAGTAATACTAAAGCAAATTCCTTGCCGCTTCTTACGATATAAAACAGTATTTGTTAGGGTTTAGCTGCTTGCATTTAAAACAAAGATTTCTTTGACTAGTTCCGCGGGCAGTTCTAAAATGAAATCAAACAGCACCAACCCGAAGAGTAAGTAAGGCGCTAAGGATCTTTTTGATTGTCTTTAGACGTGCGATTTGTCGAAGAACCAAACAAATTAACGATTTGGAAGATGGAGTTCTTATCTACAAGTACCATAATTATGGGATTGCGGCAGGTAATCCTAGTTTATTGCGCAGATTTTATAATTTTGCGCAGCAAACATTTATTCTCGTTTCATGGCCAATAAGAGTGAACAGGGACTGACGCGCAAAAAGCCGAATTATCTCTATGCTATCATTAGTGTGGCGCTAGTTCTATTTTTACTAGGACTGTTTGGTCTGATTACCATTCACGCACAACGTCTGGTGACAGTATTCAAGGAGCGGGTCAATGTGTTAGTGGAATTGCCAGATGCAGTTCGAACTGAGGACGTGCAGGATCTTGAACGCTATCTTGACAATAGCCTTTTTACCAAACCGGGAACCGTTGTTTTTACGAGCAAAGAGGCAGCTGCACAGGAAATGAGTGACGAATTTGGTGAGGATTTTCTCAAACTGGATCTTCCCAACCCCCTTCACGATGTGATCAATTTTAATGTGCGGGCTTCCTATTTAAATGCGGATAGCTTGTCACGAATGGCAGATAAACTTCGTTTACATCCTCATGTGTCTGCCGTTTATTATCAGGAGAATTTGGTAGATGTTATTGCTAAAAATGTCCAGAATTTGAGCTGGATCACCCTTTCGATTGGCGTCTTCTTCATCTTTGTTGCGATTGTGCTGATCCACAATACCATTCGTCTGGCCTTGTTTGCCAACCGTTTTCTCATCAAAAATATGGAGTTGGTCGGAGCCTCTTGGGGATTCATTAGCAGACCTTACTTAGTAAGATCGATCCAATATGGTCTGTTAAGTGGCTTGTTGGCTATTGGCGGATTGGTTGTTGGGATTTTATGGGTGCAAGGTATACTTCCGGAGATGAGCGAATTAGGGAGTTGGGGTAGTTTTTCAGTCTTGTTTGTGGTTTTACTGATCCTCGGAGTGTTGATCAATTTGGGCAGTACCTACTATGTAGTGAATAAATACCTAAGAATGCGCGTGGATGATCTTTATTAATTCGGCGGACCAAGATGAACCGGATTAGTTCTAGGGTGTATACGAATGCGAAATTATTGTTAAATCAAAGCAGTAGGAGTAGGACATAGGGTTTGGTTGTGCTACTTTTTGAGAACTGAATCAATGTGGTACTCCTGCTTATAAAAACGTAAAAATGAGTAAACATAAGCCACCGAAGAAAAAGGTTGTGGTGTCGACTTCGAAGCCAGAAAAGAAAAAAGTAAAACCTACCGTAGCGAAAACACGTACAACTAGCAGTAAGCGAGCTGCTGCCACTGTCAATGCAGATCTATTATTTGGCAAGATCAACTACATATTGTTGCTAGCTGCTGCAGGTTTGATTGCTATCGGACTTATGCTGATGTCCGGGGGCGGAATGCCGAGTCCTGATATCTGGGATGAGAGCATTATTTATAGTCATAGACGTATCACGCTAGCCCCGATTGTTATCTTGCTTGGTTTGGGAGTGGGAGTATATGCCATTTTTAAACCGAAGACGACAAAAATTTAAGCCTAGATGGGTGAGTTGTTAAGTGCTATTGTACTTGGAATTGTTCAAGGATTGACGGAATTTTTGCCTGTAAGTAGTAGCGGGCACTTGGAAATTGCCAAGTACTTTCTGGGAGATGAAAGTATCGGGGAGGAAAGCCTCTTAATGACGGTTACTTTGCATGCTGCCACTGCTTTAAGCACCTTGGTGGTATTCCGAAAAGAAGTAAAAGAAATCTTCAAGGGACTGTTTCAATTCCGATACAATGAGGAAACGGCCTTTTCCCTCAAGATCATTCTTTCCATGATCCCGGCTGTTCTAGTGGGACTTTTCTTTGAAGATGCTATAGAACAGATGTTTAATCAGCAAATGCTGTTGGTGGGCATTATGTTGATTGTTACGGGGATATTACTCTTCTTTGCCGATAGAGCCAAGCGAACAGACCGAAATGTGTCTTTTAAAGATGCCATTATCGTTGGCCTTTCACAAGCCATTGCTATTCTTCCTGGTATATCCAGATCAGGAGCCACCATTTCAACTTCAGTATTGTTGGGGATCGATAGAGAACGTGCAGCCCGTTTTTCTTTCCTCATGGTTATTCCCTTGATTTTTGGTAAGGTAGCGAAAGATATTTTGGATGGAGCCTTTGCGGAATCAGGCATAAATACCTTGGCTTTGGGGGTAGGATTTGCTGCTGCATTTCTCACTGGAATGCTGGCTTGTGTATGGATGATAAAATTGGTAAGGAATAGCAAATTAACTTATTTCTCCGTATATTGTTTTATAGTAGCGGCTTTGGTGATCCTTGGGACTTTACTCAAGGCTTGAATGTCAAAAATTTAGGAAATGAATGGAGATGATGTTCCTTTGCCGGAATATGATTTTATCAATGGCGCCACCTTGCTCGTGGATAAGCCGCAAGGATGGACTTCTTTTGATGTAGTAAACAAAATCAGATACAGGCTAAAACATCGACTTAAAGTCAAAAAAATAAAAGTAGGTCATGCAGGGACTCTGGATCCCATGGCAACTGGCTTATTGATCATCTGCACCGGAAAAGCAACCAAGCAACTACATACGATGCAAGGGTTAGATAAGACCTACACAGGTACTATGACCCTCGGTGCAACGACACCTTCCTTCGATCAAGAAACTTCCATAGACGAAACCTTCCCGATTGATCATATTAATGCGGAACTTGTAGAAGAGGCTCGGCAAACATTTATGGGTGAGATTAGCCAAGTACCACCTATGTTTTCTGCTATTAAGGTGGATGGACAACCCTTATATAAGAAGGCTCGGAAAGGGCAAGTAGTGGAAGTACAACCCCGAAAAGTCATTATCACATCTTTTGAAATCACCAATATCGACATACCTTCGTTGGAGTTTGAAGTGACTTGTAGTAAAGGCACTTACATCCGGTCTCTGGCCAACGATTTTGGGAAAGCCATGCAAAGTGGAGCTTATCTTTCTGCTCTGAGAAGAACCCGAATTGGCCCGCACAAGATCGAAGAGGCCTGGAATCTGGACAAGCTGATCGAGTTGCTTGAAATGAACCCGATAAAAGAAGAATAACTCTTTCCTTTTACCATACCCGATCCCTATAGATTAAAAAAAGTATGAATAGGTTATTTTTTCACTATTCATATCTATTTGTTTTACAGTTACATAAACATGATTTTTTAACAAAAGTGGTGAGTTAGGGAAGAAAGAGGCCCGGGAAACATTTTCATCTTAAAAAAAATATTATATATTTGTTGGAGCACGATTACAAACAATCGCTAATTGTAAGAAAGAACACTCCACCCATTTCATTCTAGATGATTGATATCCCCCCACCTCTAGGAATGAATCCCCACTTAGATCGTTAAGCTATTTTTGAAGACTGTATACTTATGTAGTTATTGTCTTAAGTACTGTTGTTCTAATTTGCCTTCCTTGAAGCAGATTTAGATCGGTTTGATGATTGATTTCATCATTCACTAGTATTGTAGTGCATAAAAGCATAGGTACCGTCTTTGGCTATCAGTGAAGGATATCCTCTTTACACAAGAACTTGCCCAACACTCACCCCTTAGAACACATTGTACTCACCCATTTAGCATCAGGAAAAAGCAATAGGCTTTGTTCCCCCTAGCATGCTATTGTTCATTGTGTTCACTTAATAAGTACTTGCATGAAACAGTTGATTTCATTCTGTTTAACCTTCTTCTTGTGTAGGTTAAGTTTGAGTCTTGTTGCCCAACCACTTAAAATCAATGCACCAACCATTTCTTTAAATGTTGATGCGTTAAGGGCACAATTGTCTGGTGCACCAATGGAGGGTGAGCGATTTGCAGATACACCAGCACCTACTGTACAATTACCGTTACCAGGTGGAGAACTCCGCCATTTTACGGTAGAAGAATCTCCTGTACTAGGACGCAGACTGTCCAATCAGTACCCTGGAATCAAAACGTACCGTTTGAATGGGCAAGACAACGATACAAGGCAAGGCCGGCTCCTGGTTTCACCTTATGGTATCCAAGCTGTTATTTCTACAACTAGTGGGTGGATGTATATTGAACCCACTACGACTACTGCATATAAGGTTTATTATGGTGCGCAAGTACATGCAGCACCGGCATTGATAGAAGAAATGCTTTTTAAGCCAGACTATACACCACATCTGCAAGCCAAGAACAAAATCAGTATTGGAGATGAGCTATTTATTTTCAATATGGCTATGCTAGCAGATGGCGAGTATGCGGAAGCACGTACCAACGGAACACCCGTACTAGGTGCAGTTATTGCAGCAATGGCAGCTGATGTGAATAGTATGAACGCCATTTTCGAAACGGACCTTTCCATCCGTTTTGTTCTGCAAGAGGCTTATGCTTACTTGAACAAATCCAGCGATCCATTTCCGATTGCGAATCTAGGGCCAGGGCGTGAAGCGATGGTAGCGATCGGAGACTTGATTGATGAGGGCATATTTAACCCTGAAAACTTTGACCTAGGGCATTTAGTATCTGGGCGAAATATTGGCGGAAGTGCCTTCGTGGGAGTGGTAGGAGATGATCAAGTCATTGATGTCAATGGAGATCAGGATCTGGATGCGCCCTACAAAGCCGGAGGAGGCATCGGAACGGCAGACCCGCAAGGTAGTCATTGGGTAGGTCAGCTTTGTCATGAAGTAGGTCACATGTTTGGTGCTTTGCACACCTTCAATGGTGCAGATGGTACCTGTGGACGTCCAGGACAGTACGATGAGGGTTTTGCTTATGAACCAGGAAGTGGTTCAACCATCATGTCCTATGCAGGTAGATGTGAAGATGATGATATTAGCCAGACACTTGATAATTATTTCCACATCGCTAGTATCGAATCCATATATCAATTTCTACAGCAAGATAGAATTCAGGCTTGCATGGAGCAACAAGCAACAGGCAACACGGCTCCAAGAGTGTTTGCAAATCCTTTGGGTCAAAATTATCTCATCCCTAAAGGGACTCCCTTTTTCCTAACGGGAGAAGCAGCAGATTTGGAAGAGGACCCGATGACCTATTGCTGGGAACAATACGACCTCGGTACACAAGGTTTACTAGAGGAATCGCCTTACGATGTTACAGATCGAGAAGGGGAAAATGGTGCACCTTTGTTCCGTAGTTTCCCTCCTACCCAATCGATTACACGAACCTTTCCCAGGTGGGCAGCCATCCTAGGGAATGCTACCGATAAGGGAGAATTGTTACCCCAACAAGAACGGACGCTGACATTCCGACTCACAGCGAGAGATAATCATGAAAGCGGCGGAGGTTTAGGGTCGGATGAAGTGAAAGTGGCCGTAGATGGTAGCAGTGGCCCTTTTTATATTACTTCCTACAATGAACCCACTACCTGGACTACTTTGCCAGGGGATGAAATTACCGTAGAGTGGTCCGTGGCTAATACGGATCAAGCTCCCATCCATTGTGATAAGGTGAATATTCTATTCTCCGCCAACGATGGTGAAACATTCCCTATAATTCTGGGAGAAGGAGTTCCTAATACCGGCGCTTATACTTTTCCTATGCCACAGGTTTTCACAAGTACAGGTCGAATATTGATTCAATCCGCTAATAATATATTTTTCGATGTAAATGATGCCAGGATAAAAATAGGAGGGGAGTGTTACGCGGAAGGAAGTACCATAAGTCCCACCGATGCTTTGACCGCAGAATGGGGCACAGAAGCCTTACAACTGGAATTAGCACCGGATTATGGTACTCCCTTAGAAGAAATGGAATTGAATTTCTCTCCCCTTACACCCAAAGCAAATCTGACTACTTCAAACAGTGGATCCTGCTTTAGTTTTACCTATCCTACGGCTTTTTACACCCAAAATTTTCAAGTCAATAAGGAAGGAGAGTACGTTTTTGAATTGCCTGATGTCAACCAAGCCACTTACTACCTTGCTAATATCTATGAAGCTCCTTATGAGCCGGCCGACCCCTGCTTCAATTGGATGGCTTCTAGTTCTCATTTTATCTCAGGTAGTGTTTCGGTTACTAATGAAATGAAAGTCAATTTAGAGGCGCGCAAGGAATATGTGCTGGTAACCTTTGCTTTAACCTTTGGAGATTACCGGATCCAAATCCAAGGCCCGTCCGGTGGCAATGCATATGTTGGAATGGTGCCACCCAATGATGATTTTATCTATTCTTATGTTGTCTTCGATCAGGCAAGTGGTAAAATAGCAGGCTTTCAGCCAGATGCAGATTTGCGTGAATTTTCACCAGGTGATTATCAGGTGTACGGTTTTTCCTACCCGGCAGGCTTCAGTTTGGATGCCTTTATTGGCCTTACAATGGCTGGTTTTGAGGAAAAAATGCTGACGCTGGGTTTCTGTGGGGATTTAAGCCAGAATTTCAAGACGGTATCTATTACGGGAAACAATACCCTTTTACCCGTAGAGTTGCTAGCGTTTGAGGTATTTCCGGATCCTCCCAATGGCGTTCGCTTAGATTGGACGACAACAGTGGAAGAAAACAACAAGCATTTTCTAGTAGAAAGATCTGCTGATGGCCGGAAATTTGTTACGATTGGGCAGGTAAAAGGAGCTGGCGATAGTTTTGTAGAGCAAAAATATAGCTTCTCTGATAACAGGCCACTACCTGGATTGAACTACTATCGCCTGGCTCAGGTGGATTATGACGGAACCATTCATCGACATGAGGTAATCAGTGTGTTGTATGAGCAAAAGACGAATATCAAACTATTCCCAAATCCTGTAGCAGACGGTCCGATATACCTGGACTATTTCGTTGCTAATTCCGGAACAGCCACTTTAGAGTGGCTGAGTGCTTCGGGACAGATATTATCTAGAGAATTGATGGAGTTGGAACAAGGGAGTCAGCGTATTCAGTTGATGTTAGACGATTGGCCTTCAGGTCTTTATCATTTGAGATTGACTTTGCCTGAGGAGCAACTTTATTTCCAGTTGAGTAAGCAATGATGCTATCTAGAGACCGTTTGGATCATCCGATTTGCGTACCTTTGTAAGGTGTTCGCAAATCGGAAGATTATACATATCGATATGGATGCATTTTATGCATCGGTTGAGCAAAGAGATCAGCCAGAACTGCGCGGAAGGCCCGTGGTGGTAGGTGGTGCTGGCATGCGTGGAGTGGTAGCTTCTGCAAGTTACGAAGCTAGAGCATTTGGCGTGCGATCGGCAATGCCTAGTGTTACAGCGCAACGACTTTGTCCTACATTGGTTTTTGTGAAATCTCGCTTTGATGTGTACCGAGAAGTTTCGCAGCAGATTAGGGATATATTTCATCAATATACGGATCTAGTAGAGCCATTGTCGTTAGACGAGGCTTTCTTGGATGTAAGTGAAAACAAAAAAGGCATGAAGTCTGCGACTATAATCGCAGAGGAGATTCGGCAAAAGATCAAAGAAGAAACTCAACTTACGGCTTCCGCCGGTGTGTCGTTTAATAAATTTTTAGCAAAAGTAGCCTCTGACGTCAACAAGCCAGATGGTATCAAAGTGATTACTCCTAAGGAGGCGCTTGCTTTCTTAGAATCGCTGCCCATTAAGAAGTTTCATGGCATCGGCAAAGTAACAGCTGAGAAGATGAAGCGAATGGGAGTCTTCAGTGGGAAGGAGTTGAAGGCGCTCTCTGAAATTGAATTGGTCAAGCGATTTGGCAAGGCAGGTCGCCATTATTATCGCATTGTGCGGGCTGATGATCGGAGAGCCGTAAACCCCAATCGTATCCGTAAATCAATTGGTGCTGAGCGGACTTATCGAGATGATATTACCCAAATAGAGGAGATGAAAGAAAAGTTGACCTATCTTGCGGGGGTAGTATTCCGATACATGAAAAAATCAGATAACTACGGTCGCACGGTGACACTCAAAGCTAAATCGCCGGACTTCAAGATCATTACAAGAAGTCGATCCTTTTCTAGTGAAATTCGCGACCTTCAACTGCTAGAAAATATTACTCACGAACTCATCATGCAAAATAGAGAAGAGATCTCTAGTGTGCGCTTACTGGGTGTCTCTATTTCAAACCTATCCAAAGAAGTACAAGGGGAGGGGATACAACTCTCATTTGACTTTGGGGAAAGCGAAGAAGAATGAAGTTAATCATCTTTGATATAGATGGCACTTTGGTGTATTCCAATAAAGTGGATAGCCAATGTTTTGCTGACACCTACCAGCAGGTATACGGTTTACCTTTCCCGTCTATCGATTGGCGGCGATATCCAGCAGTATCCGATACCACCATCTTTGATGCCGTTATCCAGGAACATTTTCAGCGTCGACCTGATCCTGCTGAAATGACTGACTTTTGTGCGCAGTTTGTAGCCAATATTGAGGAAAAACGTAGAACGCGACCAGAGGAGTTCCAGGAAGTGCCCGGAGCCCGCATGGCCTTTGATCGACTCCGCGATCGCTCCGACTGTGTACTAGGTATTGCTACTGGTGGCTGGGAGCGACCTGCCCGCGTAAAACTCGGGCACGTAGGGATTTCTCTAGATGCCATTTTCTTTAGCGGCGCAGACGGGCATTGGACCCGCGAGAGTATCATAGAATCGGTCACCCAACCCGCCCTGCAGCAGCATGAGGCTATCGAGAAGATCGTCTATATTGGCGACGCCATCTGGGATGTCACTACCACCCGAAATCTAAACATGGATTTTGTCGGAGTGCGCCGCTCCAACGACCAGGAAGTCTTGCTACAGGAAGGGGCCACGCAGGTCATCTCCAACTACCAAAACTTCGATGCTTTTTGGGAAGCCATCGAAGCCTCAGTTCCTCCACGCTAGCAATAAAAGAACTCCTGCCGCTAAGGAACTAATTCTAAAACATTGATGTTCAGCTAGTAGGAATTTATCCGCCAAAAAAAGTTCAGGAAGGCTTGCTTTTTTGTATTTTGCTTGTATATTTGCATCGCCTTAAACGAAAGGCTATAAACAAAGTGAGAATTAAGAAATCAAAAATCGAGACGAATTGCTCAAATATTGAGCAAATTCCGAACTATCTTTTCTTTGTTCTCCTTCCTAAATGATTCCGTAGCTCAGTTGGTAGAGCACTTGACTTTTAATCAAGGGGTCCTGGGTTCGAGCCCCAGCGGAATCACTAGCTACTAAAGCCACAAATCGTTGTTTTGCAATGATTTGTGGCTTTTCTATTCAACATCAAGGCTAAGTCGATTCAGAGCTTAGCATTTTCCATTTACTGGACAAATTCAAATGAAAGCTATTATCAAGTAGCGGACTAAAGCCCTAGAGGCCCTCTATCCCCATACAATCAATTGGTATAAGGAAGGGACATGCGAATTGTTCTGAAATTTCCGTTCGTGAGACTTAGACAAGGCCTTGAAACGGGACTTCTTTCGAGCATGGGGGCTTGCTAAGTGCAAGAAGCTACCCCAGAAAAGTTGCTGGGATAGCTTCTGCCTTTTTGAGCTATACGTCTTGATGATTCAAATGCTTCCTACTGGTTTTCCTGAAGGTGCTTATACCTCGGGTTTCTCCATTTGTACTTTCGTATACTCTTATCTAGGCCTCTTTTCTTCAACTTAGCCTTGATTAAATCAGAAGCTTTGGTGCGAGCGGCAGTATCCGGTTTTGGGCAGGCTTCTACCAATTCGATAATAATGTGTCCAGGAACTAAGTTGCTGAATACTAACGCTTGCAATGGCATTAGGTTAATGCTATTATCGGAGAAGCCATCCTTTCGGATTTCTATGTTCTTTTTCTGGTAGAGACTAGAACGACTATTCCTCTTCTTCTGAGGGTAGGCTACCTCTATTTCCAATTGTTGACCCTTGAGACTGCTATGCGTCGCCACATACTTGCCAGGTTGGAATAATTGGGTGATGTAAAGATCCTTCTCCTGTAAGTTTTTGGAGTCGAAATCGGGCCGCTTTTTTGCCGGATTTTTGGTGAGCCGAACGCGGTAAGCCTGATTTGATTTAGTAGCACAGAACAGCACATGTCCCCTTTTACCCACTTGAAAAACGGGGCGACTTCCGCTCTTTTTACTTTGAGCTAGCACGGCATCCATATCAATATTGGCTTGAGAAGCTTCGACGCTTTCATCCAGGAGAACTTCAAATTCGGCTACGATTTCCTTTTTTAGGTATACGGTACCAAAATAGGCACCCGCTTCTTTTAATTGATGTACGGTACAAGCCAGAATATTGACAAAGCGACTATCAAATTTAGTCTTGTTTATGATATTTCTATTTAAACGCATTTTTTCATTTTTAAACTGAACTAATAATTTGCCATCTCTCATCCCAAAAAACTGTTGGAGAAGCACTCATTAACTACCGACATCTGCCAGGACAAGGAATTCATCATTGGTGATATCCACATCCACATTGGCTATGGGCAATAGGACGGGGATCAGGCTGCCCGAGGTCAACATAGGGTAAGGGTCTTGAAATTCGTAGATCGGATTATCGGCGGCTAAGAACTCTGCTACAATCGTTAGGATGGTATCAAATAGCCCAATACTACCTCCAAGTAGGTCTGAGAGCCACTCGTCAATATCATCGAAGATATCCAGGGCTCCGACAATGAGATCGACAATTCCACCAAACAACCATTCAATCAGGTCCACCACAAAGCCAGGTGCACCGCTTAAGAAGTTATCGATGGCGGTGTCAATGGCGGCATCCAAAATATTTCCGACCACATCTGCGATATCTATGATGTCAAGATCTAACCAGATCGGGTCCAGCAAGAACTGCCAGCGATTGGCATTGTCGCTGAAGTAAGCCTGATGATCACTTTGTCCAGCTTTAGCCGGATTGTTAAAGTAATTCGTTATTACATTGAAGGCTCCTGATATCTCTGCTTCGATGATATTGCTCAGATCTAGATCGAGGCCAAAGTCGATATCATCTTCAAAAAGGCAATAGGAAGGAATTTCAAGGACACATCCTAAAAAGGGTAGCCAGAGCAAGCAGATGCTGGGTGTACAAATAGTGGGTAAGTCAATGCCAATTTGAAGGAATAAAGGATCTATGACCACGTCGAGTTCATTAAGTATTACTCGGTCTGGTGCATTCTCCAGATTGATGCTCCCGCCTTCTAGTCTGACTCCAACACCATAACCAGCCGTGAAGGGGCCGACGTCCACACTATCAGAGGTGCTCCAGGAGAAGTCATCCCTAATTCTATTGAATAATTCTTGAAAGGCTTCTTCTGAAGCCGCGATTCTAATATGTTGCATATTTCGGGGTTAAAGGAGGTTATAGAAAATAGCAATTCGGTCATTGGCCACCGAAGGGTTAAATGGGATATTAATCGATATAGGTGCTGGTGCCAGTGAAATGAAATCATTCAATTCAAACACCAGATCCTCGATCATGATCCGAACTTGCGGGATGAGTGCAAGTTTTACAAAGGTCATAGCGTAGCATTCGATCGCTTCCTCCATAGCGCCCGGTTTTATATCTACTATCTCCAAATCAATAAGCCTCATTTCCATGACTGGAGGATTTCTTACGACCCGCACTTTCGCGTAGATCTCTAATCGAAAACAAGCCATTTTTTGTGAAGGGAAAGGCTCTGTGGGGGAGGGAATATTGTCAAATAATTTCCCCAGGTCAGGTTCATTGCCCGGAGCGGGTACGAATTGTTCAAGTGTACTTCCACCTGGACAGCCAAGCCCAATTGAAATGGTAGCAGATAGACTTGTTTCCTGCGAGGCAAGTGGTTGCAGTTCTTCCGGCAACGGGCTGATTATGTTTTCTGGATGGAAATCCAGGGCTGCTTCTACCACCTGCATACAAGCGGATAAGCCATGTGGTCCAAAATAACCCGGAATAGGGATATAGGGAATTGAAGTAGCGACCGGATTTGAAAATTGAGTTACTGCCGGATGTGGGGAAATAGGTACACAAAATAACCTGGGATTCTCAAGCATGTCCGGAGTCCCATAATTGAATAAGGAAGGCCGTTGCAGCTGAAAATGCCTAAGGATGTTGTTGAATCCTGCTTCATGTATATCTACATAAACAGAACTGAAATCAGTTAGTGCCATTTAGGTTTGATTTAGGAGGTTACGTAATATTTGTCCCTTTAGTTTCTGACTTAGATTTCAAGTGCGTGCAAAGAATTGAGGGTAGACAGCTTTGTAATATTCTCTATACCTTTATGCTGACTCGAGAGAATCTGTTACTTCTTAGCTCATTTTTATCTTAGTTCATTGGAGAGCTGATGGGATAACTACTAATTGTTATGCGAGAAATAACTAGGAGGAATTTTATCAATGGAACCCTAATGGCCGTAGGCGCTAGTGTACTTCCTTTTGGGTGTCGGTTCGATCAGGTCACGAGTATCTTTGATTCTGCTTATTATCCTCCAGCATTAACGGGTTTGAGAGGTAGCCACCCTGGATCAAACACTCATGCCCATAGCCGTGCCTGGACCAATAAGTCGGATTGGGGGCCTACTAATGGGTTGAGTGAATCCTACGATTTGATAGTGGTGGGAGGAGGAATAAGTGGTTTATCTGCTGCGTATTTTTATCAACAGAAATACGGTAAGGATAAGAAAATCCTAGTACTGGATAATCATGATGATTTTGGGGGGCATGCTAAACGCAATGAGCACACCATTGCGGGGCAACTGCGACTAGGACATGGCGGATCTCAATCTATAGTTGAACCTCAGAAGGCAAGTCTAGTCGTTCAAAATTTATTCAAAGACATAGGTATAGAAGTGCACGACTTTGATACGGCCTATGACAAAGACTTCTACAAGCGTAACAACCTTGGAGCAGTAACTTATTTCAACCAGGGAATGTTTGGTGTAGATAAGGTTGTTAAGCATCCCTTTTGCAATTACCCCAACTATGTAGAGGGGATAATTATGGGAGATAAACTGACCAATGAGGAGGCTGCCTTGCAAGCCCCACTTAGTAAGAAGGGAAAAGAACAATTGTTACGTGTGCTAAAAGGGGGATTACATGCCATTGATGTTCCACAGCAAGAGTTACAAGACCATATCCGGAGCACGTCCTACTTTGATTATTTGAGAAACACCTTAGGGGTGGATGATCCCGGTGTATTGAGGATGGCCAGACATTCTGGATTGGACTGGGCTCTCACTGGAACCGATTTAATGTCTATCAGCGCTGCAAAGAGTTGTGGAGCTATGGGGTTTGTGCCTAAAGCTGTGTATGATGAGGACCATCCTTATATTTATCATTTCCCAGATGGCAATGCTACGATTGCTAGAGCCTTGGTAAAGAAAATGATTCCTGGGATAGGAAAGGGCAGTAATGCAGCAGAGCTTGTATTGTCAAAGTTTAACTATGCAACTTTAGACAAACCTGATCAGGCCGTTCGTATCCGGTTGAACAGTACAGTGGTACAGGTCCAACACATTGGGCGATCCAATGAGGCGAGTGAAGTGATGGTCAATTATATCAGCAATGATAAGTCGTTCCAGCTTAGAAGTAAAAATGTGGTGATGGCCTGTTATAATATGATGATTCCACATATTGTGTCAGACCTACCTGAAGAGCAGGCAGCAGCTTTGCGACTTCAGACAAAAAGCCCGCTTCAATACACGACGGTGGGACTGAGAAATTGGCGGGCTATGCAGGAAATGGAAATTGGCTTGGCTATGTCACCAGGCAATATGCACCAGGCAGTACTGTTGGATTTTCCCGTAAGTATAGGTGCTTACAACTATGCTAATTCCCCGGATGATCCTTGTATTCTTCAAATGATAAGTTGTCCCTACGGGGAAACAGTCGGGGCTCCAGCCATTGAACAATATCGCGAGGCACGCTATAAGATGCTGAGCTTGCAGTTCAAAGATTATGAAACGGAAATCCGTTCACATCTGAGCGGTATGCTACCTAAGCCTTTGTTTGACTTTGATCGCGATGTAGAGAGTATTACAGTTAATCGTTGGGCGCATGGATACACCGTCGGTGGTCCAGCAGATTCTGTTGAGAAGGGCCGACAAGCCTTCGGTCGGATAACTATTGCAAATTGTGACTCAGCCTCTAGTGCAGATGCTAAAGCCGATATAGATATGGCTGCTCGAGCTGTAGAGGAATTAGGCTAGGGGAGGGGCTGGAATTTTGTAGAGAACAAAAAACGCTACTAGAACAGTCAAAATAGACTCTCCTCTGACAATTTTATAGTCAGCTCAAAGTGAAATCATAAGCGATTGATAATGAGTGGTGATCAAGGTTTTTGTTGACTCAAAATGCAAAAAATGTTAGAGAATCAAATAGATTTGTTCTGTCAACAAAACGGAGATAGAAATGAAAACCAACTTAAACAATGCATTGGTTTTATCAATGCTGATTATGGCCTTTGTGGCTTGCAAAAGCACAGAACAGGAAGATCAACAACAAAGGCCGAACATCCTATTTATCATGTCCGATGATCACGCCTATCAGGCCATCAGTGCATACTCGGATGAATTGATTCAAACTCCAAACATCGATCGTCTGGCTAAGGAAGGGATGTTGTTTACCAATGCCTGTGTGACTAACTCTATCTGTGCGCCTTCTAGGGCAACGATACTAACCGGAAAACACACGCATATCAATGGCAAGATTGATAATGTCATGCCTTTTGATACCACCCAGGTCACTTTCCCCCAGTTGTTTCAGGCGGCGGGTTACGAAACGGCCATGTATGGAAAATTGCACTTTGGTAATAACCCTAAAGGGGTGGATGATTTTATGATCTTACCTGGACAGGGTAGCTACATCAACCCGCGATTCATAACGGCAGATGGCGATACTACCATTACAGGCTATGTTACGGATATCATAACCGATTTGACCATAGATTGGCTGGATCAAAAACGGGATCCAGAGAAGCCGTTCCTAATGATGTATTTGCATAAAGCCCCGCATAGATCTTGGTGGCCTAGCGCTGAAAAATTCAAGGATTTTTCCCAGAAGACTTTTCCGGAGCCTGAGAGCCTTTTTGATGACTATGCCAACCGAGGCACTGCTGCTAAGGAAGCAGCGATGACTATTTCAGATGAAATGCTATTGAGCTATGACAATAAAGTGTTGCCGGAGGTAATATCTGAATTGAATATTGAGGATGATCCCAGGAGTGCGCGATATTTTCGGGGCAATGAATACCCCAGAATTAATGAGGAACAAAGAATCTTATATCAACCGATCCTTGACTCGATTGCCAATGACTTTAAGGCAAGTTGGCCAACAATGAGTGATCAGGAAAGAAGAAGCTGGAAGTATCAACGTTATATGCAAGATTATCTAGGCTGTATCTCCTCAGTCGATGATAACGTTGGGCGAGTCCTAGATTATTTGGATGAAAATGGATTGACGGAAAACACGATTGTGGTTTACACATCTGATCAAGGTTTTTACCTGGGAGAACATGGATGGTTTGACAAACGATTTGTGTATGACGAATCCTTCAAAACTCCTTTACTGATACGCTGGCCCAACGAGATCACTGCTGGTACTACAAATGCTGAAATGGTGCAAAATCTGGACTTTGCACAAACCTTTTTGGAAGCAGCTCAGATTGATGCTCCGGAAGATATGCAAGGCGAAAGTATATTGCCGCTCTTGAAAGGAGAAGCGGGGCAATGGGACCGAGAAGCGGTATATTACCACTATTATGAATATCCAGGTGCTCATATGGTGAAGCGACACTATGGCATTGTGACCAAGGACTATAAGCTAGCCCATTTTTACTACGACGTAGATGAATGGGAGCTATATGATCGAAATAAAGACCCACAGGAAATGCGAAATGTGTATAGTGATCCTGCCTATGCCGAAGTAGCGGCTACCCTGCATAAGGAGCTGGATGAATTGAGAGTAAAATATAAAGATTCTCCTTCCTTAGATCAAAAGTATATTGATATTTATGAGGAAAGGAGAAGAAAGCGGGAGCGGAATAGGAAGTAGATATCGAAGGGACAAAAAAGAAGCTGTCTAGGGCGCGATATTCTTGACAGGGATTAAGCTTTTCCACCTCCAATTCCTACCTTTGCGCAATCAAAAATTGTCAGGGTATCCAAAATAAAGGTAAATGGAAACAGGGCAGGAAGCAATCGCAGGAACTCAATTTCAACTCCCCGGACAAACTTCCTATTACAAGGGGAAAGTTAGAGATGTATACACGGTGGGTGACAAGCTAGTAATGGTAGCCTCGGATCGTATCTCGGCTTTTGATCATGTACTACCTAGGCCCATACCTTTCAAGGGGCAGGTTTTGAATCAGGTAGCTACCTATTTTCTGGAAGCTACCAAGGATATCGTTCCCAACTGGTTGTTAGGGGTTCCAGATCCAAACGTAGCGGTGGGGATAGCTTGTGATCCATTCAAGGTAGAAATGGTCATTCGAGGCTACCTGGTAGGCCATGCCTGGCGGGAATATAAGGCCGGGAAGCGGGTGCTATGTGGCGTAGAAATGCCTGATGGTATGAAGGAAAATGATGCCTTCCCTAATCCTATTATTACTCCTGCTACCAAAGCAGAAGAAGGTCATGATGAAGATATATCAAGAGAAGAGATCATAGCCCAAGGGATTGTTTCGGAAGCAGATTATCAACAATTGGAGCAATTTACTTACGCCCTATACCAACGAGGCTCGGAAATGGCCCAAAAACAGGGACTGATTCTTGTAGATACAAAATATGAATTCGGCAAAAAAGAAGGTCAGATTTACCTGATCGATGAGATTCACACCCCAGATAGTTCACGCTATTTCTACTTGGATGGTTATCAAGAACGCCAAGAACGTGGCGAGCGCCAAAAGCAGTTGTCGAAGGAATTTGTTCGCGAATGGCTAATGGCGCACGGTTTTCAGGGAAAAGAAGGCCAGCTAATGCCTATCATGCCCGACCCGTTGGTGGAGCAAGTAACAGAACGCTACATTGAACTTTACGAACGTGTAACGGGCCAAGCTTTCCAAAAAGCGGACACCAATAACATCAAGGCGCGAATCGAAGCTAACATACTTATGACTTTGCGCTGATTACTGGTTCAATCGATTCTGTTTAATACCTTTCCTTTACATAATCTGCCAAATACCCGAAGTGTCCCGCTAATTTCCCATCCTTGGCGATGGTGGCTCTTTCTATAACCTCGCTGTTTGGATCTAGCAATTCCGGAAGCACCCGTTCTATAAACATTTGCCCAAAAGCCTCTGATGCATCACGTGGCAATTCACTAGGGAGATTGTCAATCGTCATCATATCTATAGCACCTGGCGAGTGTGCCTCTACTTCTTTTTCCTTCTGAGGATCAAATCCAAAAATGGGCTTAGCAATGGTACTGGCTCTCAGTGTCGAAGGGATGGACGAAACCGGTGCGATATCACAAGTAATATCAGCAATCGCTTGTATACTGAAATCTGAGGAGCGCATATCTTTCAAGGTGAAAAACGCTGGTGCTTTATTATCCCAATACACCCCGTTGATCATAAGGTCACATACCTTGGTGAAGGGCCGGAAAGTACTTTCGAATAACTCAGGCGTAAGATGAAAATCATCCTTATCAAATGCAGAACCATCTTTTCGCTGGACATAGTCATCTGACATCAACAAAGCAAAAACGGGTTGGGTATAGTTCTTAACCAGAAAATCATTGGGACTCACCTGGCGGATACCCATATCTCGTAGAACTTGGGCAGCGCCCTGTCCCACACGGCCCGTACCCGTCAATACAATTCGCACCGGAGGCAGATCCAACTTTTCTGCATAAAAGGCCTGTGCTTCGGCATAATTGTAAAAGTCCTTCATTCGAGGTAGCTCAAATAGTCCAGTTCGTTGGCCATACATCAAGATGCCATTATGTGCTCCAACCATTCCTGCAAAACGGCCAAAAGCAATCAAGCGTCGTCCCCATTCATCGGTGATCACCTCGTAGTCGATCAGAGTAATTTTTTTGCGTAAAACAGCTTGCAAGAGCTTTCGATTATAGGGCTGTTCTTTAATGGTATGGGAGAAGAAAAAATAGGTCTTCCCTGGGATCAATTCCTCGATAGGTACTTCCTTTACGCCCATTAGAATATCGCAACTCGCCAGATCATGGCCGACTGGAATGTTCTTCTGACAGTAATCTTTATCTTCGAAGCAGCGAATGGGAGAAGATTCCACTAAGAGCTCAAAATCAGTAGTTTGTAGTAGCTGTTCGCATTGTTTGGGAGCAAGAGGTACACGTGTGTCAGGAGGCGTCTTGCGTTCACGGATAATTCCGATCTTCATAGATAGTGGCTTTGGTTAGGATCTATAATTTGGAGTTCTCTGACATTTTCTGTGTTGTGGAGTCACCCTTTTAGCCAAAGTCTTGCTTCCGCTGGGCGCAATTCTTCTAGCTAAAACGCTGACCACAAAAATTGTCGGAGAACGTAATTTGGTTCGGTGTCAGACGGTACTGTGGTGGAAGTATACGTCCAAACAACTAGCCATGATTCATGGGTTTACGGCCTAGTGGCGTAAAAATTGAAAATCTTTGCCGATTCTCCAAGCAGGAGAATTTAAATCACAGGGAACTTTTTCCCCTCAAATTAAGTTCTTATAATTGCAGGCTGTTTTCCTCAACGGAGGAATGCAGTAAGTGCCGCAAGGCGAAAAGGGGACGTAATGGAATCGACAGGAAAGATTATTCGTTAGTAAGCATGCCGGAGTATTCTAGTTCACCTCCGTAAAAACTGACTAGTAACAACTTTTCAAATGGCAACAGACAGTTCGCCATGGCTGCCTAGTTCTAGGAATTAGAAAGCCTTTGTGCCTTGCGTTTGACGCCTGATACACAGCGTGACGCACATCAACCAACCCATTCAGGCTAGGCCCGAGGTCCACCCCGCCCTCTGTCCGAAGCTCAGGGGATAAGGGATGAGTATAGGAGGGTTTCCAATCCTTCCTCATTCACGAAAATTAAACTGGGAACTAAGCATGTAGAAGGCTCTCGGAGGCTTTCTCTGGACGCGAGTTCGACTCTCGCCGTCTCCACGAAATGACGCATAACTAACTGATTAACAGGTAGTTATGCGTTCTATTTTCTATTCATAGAACGGTTCGTAGAACAAATGTCGGGCTTCTGTCAATTTTGTAGTTATGGCAGAAGAAAAAAAATTTATTTCTGAGGATATATATATATATGTTACTCAGAATAATTGTCACCAAGACCTCTCCAAACACTGGTACATCTACTATAAGTTGGGCAACAAAAGGATCAAGAAATACGGAAACATCAACCGTATTAAAGATGTAGATGGTCGCCAAAGAGCGCTCGATGAATTACAGCGCTATCATCAATATTTATTGGATAAGGAATATTTATACACCGTTCGACGGATGCTATACAATAACCTGGAACGCCTACGAGAAGTAAAGGAATGGCGTAAGAAGACCTACCAAACCCACAAATCTAAGCTGGATCAATTAGTAGCCTACGCAGATAAAAGAGAAAGGAAGATTGATAAAGAACTCATTAGCAATTTTCTTAGAAAACTGAGGAGAGAACTTCATGGCGTCACCTACAATCGCTATTGTGCGGAAATCAGCCGTTGGTTGACAGATATAGGGAAAGCGGATCTTATGCCAGCTGTAGAGCGCAAAAAATCCAAAAGCAAGCCCGCTCGTTTTTTGCAAAGTCACCAACTAAATATGTTGAGGAGCAGGATTCAACATGAGCATCCAGAATTGTGGTTGGCCATTCAATATATGTACAATTGCGCGATTCGACCAGGAGAGCTGCGCTTATTACAAGCTTTGCACGTAATGATCGATGAAGAAAAGATTTGGGTGCCAGCCGATATCGCTAAGACCGGGATAGAGCGCTATGCTCGAATTCCAAAGGGCTTCTTGCCCGTCATCGTTTATGTTAGATCTATGCCGCCTAGCGGTTATCTCTTTACTTCTCCCAGGTACCCGGACAAACCTACAGGCGTAAATTACTTTTCTCGGAAGATCCGAAGGTTCATGGATGAGTTAGGTTTTGATACCAGCTTCAAGCCTTGCTATAGCTGGCGGCATACGGCGGCGATGAATGGAGTGAAAGACAAGATCCCATATCATCAGATGAAGGATCAATGGGGCCATGCTTCCTTGGATCAATTCATTCAGTACATACGGCAGTTTGGAGTGGATGATAGAGATGAGTTCGCTGAGAAGTTTACAGCCATCTAAGAAAAATGCCCTGTAGCCATTGGCTGCAGGGCTTTCTCACTAGTTATAAAAAGTAAAGTCTCCCAACTTTACCCTCTCGTTTTGACCTAGTAATTCAAATCAGTTCGAAGTATTTCGAACAAGTGCTCTTGTGACCGGCTTAAATAGAAGATCATAGACGCCGATCGCTGAAAGAAAACTAAAGATCAGTGGAAAGATCTGACTGAAGCCAAGCGCTACAAAAGCAACGGCTAAGACTACACCTCCAGCCAATACCACAAAGACATAGTTTGGTACTTTGGATTTGAGATTGAGCGCTTTGCCGATATAACCCCAGACAATGACTAGCGCTCCATAAAGCACGTCAAACATGCTCACCAGTTGACCAACAGAAGTGGTTCCATCTGGAAAAGGATTTTCAGCAATCCCAGTCGTATCTATCGATTGGGCTATCAGGCAAAATGGCCCGATCACCAGGAGCAGCGCTCCCAGTATCATGAAGAATAGTTTCATTTTCATAGCTCATTTATATTTAATTGACAAAATGCTAGCTGGCCCGCCCATCCCTTCCTGAGCTATTATTTTCTTTTAGCTCTATGGAGGGCATAAATCGTAATTCCTCCATACACCACTTTCCCAGCCGCCTTTGAATCAATGGCCTTAACTCCTGCAGCTGCTGCTACAACGTACCATAGAAACCTCGGCAACTTTAATAGTCCAAGCCATCCAAGGGGTGTTCCCCCTTCTTTTCCGTCAGTGTTCGAATTGCCGGCACCCTGCTCTGTGTATTTCTGCGCAATCACAGCCTTCATCGTATTAGAGATGGTATTGTAAGAAGGATTGCCAATAAGGCGGGTAATGATCTTTTGCTGTTCTTGTCCCTCATTGCTCTCTAGGAAGAAAATAGCGGGTAGGGTCTTGACCTTAGCCGATTCTAAAAGGTCTGCAATAGCTTCTTTGTTAGTCGCAGTGTCAATGTTGACATCTATTGTATCATCCACTAATGGATGATCTGAGAAATCAAACCAGACTTGGTGAGCGTTGGAAACTGCAGCTGATCCTTTGGTCGCATTATTGTAGATGATTGCTAATCGAAAGGAAACTAATCCGGATATTATTGCTCGGCTCATATTATTGGTACAGTTTAGCAAATCCGATTTCTAAAAGGTGATCGCTTAAATTGATCCACTTGCCCTCACGCTCAAAGAATACTTCAGCGAGGTAACGGCCATATTTTCCCTTTTTGTCCTGTTCCGTTTTGAGGATAACTTCCTTATCCAGGATAAGTGCTTTGACATACTCACGTACCTTGATCCCTTCGGCTTTCTCCGTACCTCGAACCTCTGGTGTATCCACCCTGGAGAGCCGCAAGATCTCTTTTAGTTTACTTGTCGTAAACCCTAGATCGATATCGGCATAAAATGTGTCTCCATCGTATACACCTACTATTCTTGCTTGGTATTCGTATGCAGGTCTCATTGATTTTCTTTGAGGTAAAAGGAGAAGTTTTGCATGATCACATTATTGCTTTCCACGATTTTTCGGAGTGCCTCGACCTTATCGGCATTGCACATATTGATCTGTTCTTTCAGGCCTTTATTCTCCGAATGAAAATAGAAGGCCATGGCAAACATGAGGACAAAGCTTAGCCCTTGATTTTGCACCGCTGATAAGATGTTAACCCATATTTTTGCCATTTCTTCTGCATTGTTTTGCTTCCCCTGCATATTGTAGTTTTCTTATTCATGGGTGAAATTTGATTCTGGGATTTGGGGGATGTGATAGCCTATTTATTGTTTTTCGTTTACTGTCTTACTCGACTTGCCAGTATATATTGACGCTGCTGGCTGTCGTGGTTGCTGTTGAGGTATAGTTTAGGGTCATTGTTGTACTGTTGATTGTGTTTACATACCAACCGCCTATGTCTCCTCCGGGGGTGATGGAGATGTAAGTTGGTGCTTGGCCTAGATTGTGGGTGATGACTAAGCTTGTACCTGGGCCTGCTACGGTATTGGCTATCCCCTGGTTTAATGTACTGGGTTCATAACGCCCACTTGAAATACTCCATCTTGGAATTTGCCCTGCTATTGTGCCTTTGTCTACAAATACTTCATCTATCACATTGACTGATCCCGCTGCTATATCTCCATCTAGTGAGGTATTGTAAGTCGAGTTCTGTAGGATAAAATCATAAGAAGCATCCAGGTTGTAGAATAGATATTCTCCCGTTGCATCTGCTAGATCAATCTCTGAATTG
>Ga0213840_1000229_pt1 | contig 122530 bp, 102 predicted proteins | sample SWPATP22_FD_160132 | JGI IMG/M metagenome (GOLD analysis project Ga0213840, IMG submission 160132) | Coastal seawater microbial communities from Marineland, Florida, United States - SWPA TP2 #2 | ecosystem: Environmental > Aquatic > Marine > Coastal | place: USA: Florida | collected 2016-08-14 | reverse complement strand
CCCTTCCGTTCTTTTTCACAAAGGCGTGGGTCACAAGGTCCTCCCGCCCATCAGGTGGCGAGGATTGCGATATGCTGCCGCCTCACCCACGTCGCTCGGGTGAAACACCGGCTTTCTGACACCCTCTTCGGGCCGGATGCCACGCAAGCCCCACAGCTTTCCCCTGACCTCCCTGTCATCTGACAAAGAGGCGCGACGCTACTCACCCAACCCCGCCCACCCGGGCAAGGCCATCGCTCCCACAGCAGGCGTTGGCCACCAGCTGATGTGGTGCCAAACGCGATGCACAGCACGCGCCAACCCACTTAATTCACGACATTTTCCGCCAAACCAGCCTGCGGCCCCAGCCCCGCTTGCCCGCCACACTCAACTCTCGCGTACGGCAGTCCATGTTGAGAATGGACCCTGCCATCTTGAGAATGGCCCCTGCCGTCTGAGCGCAGCCCCTGCGGTGTTCCACCAGCGGAACACCCATCGTTCCACTTGGAACACGCCTCTCACGACGTCGTTTGGCCGATGCTCTTGTCGCGTTCGGCCATCCACAACCACGCTTCCTCCGCCGACTTCAAGAACACCACAGGCACATCGCCAGGAATCCGCCCCATGAGGCGCGCCCCTTTGATGAGCAACGTCGACAGACTGCGAATGGGAAAATCGGCGCCGAAAAACGCGATGGCAAACATGTTCTCGAGGACATCCCCCGACATCATCGCCTTGCGGGCCTCAGGCCCCGGGCGTTTGCCGCTCTCGCTGCTTTGGTCGACGATGACGCCCACCGGGCGCGGCGACAGGGCCTGCAGCGCCACGTGCACTTGTTTGTGAAACGCGACGAGGGCGGCGACGTCTTCGAAGTCGGTGCCGTATTTGTAGAGCAGATAGCGGGCGTCGTCTTTCTCTTCGACAAACGCGCAATGTCCTCCGACCTCGACGACGGGAGCTGCGACGGGCATGGCGCCTCCTGCGACTACGACGCCAGGGCGGCGTGTTGGCTGTGGTGGTGAAGAAAAACGCGGGCTTCGTCTTCGGTCTTAAAAAACGACACCGGCACGTCGCTGGGGAGCTTGCCCATCAGGCGGGCGGCTTTGATCATCAGCGTCGACAACGAACGCAGCGTCATCGTCCCGCCGTACAGGCCGAGGGCGAAGACGCCGTCGAGGGAGTTCACCCCCGACAGAATCTTGCGGGCCTTGGGGCCCGGGCGCTGGCGTCCTTCTTGCCCCTGGTCGACGAGAATGCCGACGGGCCGTGCCGCCATCTGCTGGTGCTGGCTGTAGACATCGTCGACAAACGCCTGCAGCGTTTCGAGGTCGTCGTACGACGGTCCGTAGCGGTAAAAATGCACGTACACACCGCCGTGGTCTTCGACGTGAAAGTGGTGTCCCCCGAGGTTCACTTCGAGGGCAATGGCGAGGTCGGTCATGACAGGCTCCTTGGGGTGTCGAAGGCGCGCTCGGCGCACACGGTGAGGCCGCCGTGGCGACGGCGATGCACGACGACGGTGTCCATAAAACGGCTGAGGCTGGCCCCGCCGCCACCGAGCGAAACAGGCACTTCGTCGACGACGTTGAGCGACGAATGCCCTTCAGCGAACAATGCCGCGGCATCGTCAAGACCGGGCCCTCGGTCTTGCGACACCAACCGCAGCCGGCCGCCGTCGTCGTCAATGAACAGCTCACCACAACCGGCAAACTTCACGACGTTCGACGCCAGCTCGGCGACGCACAGAGCCACTTCGTCACAGGCGTCGTCGGCCAGGCCGGCCTGCCGCGCGCAGCGTCGGGCCCAGGCAACGGCGGCGGCGACGTCGGAGAGGTGGGTGATGGCAAAGGTGTTGGTGGCCATGCTCTACCCCCGTTGGCGGGCGGTCTCGACGGTGGCGTCGAGACGTTTGAAGCAAACCTTGAGAGCGTCTTTGAGGGTGCGCACCGTCGGGATGTCGCTCATGTCGACGCTGAGCTGGGTCATGGTGCGGGCAATGCGCGGGCGAATCCCCGACACCACGCAATAAGCGCCGAGCAACTGGGCCGACCGAATCATCTTCACGAGGTGGTCGGCGGTCATGGTGTCGACCATGGTCACGCCGGTGAGGTCGATGATCACGCAGCGGGTTTGGCTGTCGGCGATGCGGCTCAACAACTTCTCGGTCATGTCGACGGAGCGCTGGGTGTCGATGATGCCGACGAGCGGGAGGGTGATGATGTCGTCCCAGATGTCGATCATCGGCGTTGCCAAGTCGTCGATGGCGTCGCGTTGACGGGTGATGAGTTGTTCGCGCTCTTGGTGCAGGCGCATGGCTTCGTTGCGGGCGTCGACGTACTCCTCGGCAAACACGTTCACCAAACCTTCGGTTTGCGCGAATTCGTCGTCGTGGGCGATGGAGATGGTGATGCGCTCGGGGTCGAACTCCCCGATGGACAAGTAGCTGAGCACCTCGCCGATGCGTTCGAGGCGGTCGGGGTCGATGGCGATGGGGGCGGCGGTGGCGAGGTCGCTCATGGCGTCTCCTGGGCGTGGGTCGGCAAGGGTCAGGCCAGCTGCGCGAGGTCGGTGACCTCGACAGCCTCGTTGGGTGAAAAGCGGGCGGGCAGGTTGTCGTCGGTGGCGTCGGGGATCGGCGCCAACCGCACCCCGAGGTGGTCGAGGGCATCTTCAAGCGTCAGCGTGGTGCGCACGCCGTCGAGGCGGACACCCATGGTTTGCAGCGTCAGCGCGATCTCCGGCCGGATGCCACACACCACCGTCGGGGTTCCCATCAGGCGCGCCGACGACGCCAGCTGGGCGATGACGGCGCAGAGGTGGCTGTCCATCAGCGTCACGCCCGACAGGTCGAGGATGAGGCCGAGCGCGCCGTGGTCCTCCAACTCATGCAGCACCTCGTCGAACAGCGACTCGGCCTGATGGTCACTGACTTCGCCTTGCACGGGCACCAGCAGGTGCCCCCACAACCGGATGATGGGAATGTGGTGATGGTCGGTGGTCATGAAGTCTCCCCGACGACGTCGACGTCGACGTCGATGTGCGCCGTTTTGCGTCTGCGGATGTCGGCCAACGCCTGTTGCGTCCGCGACAAAGGTGTGCGGCTGGTGGCCGTGGGGCTCGACGAGGTCGTCGCCCCCGTCGACGCCGCGAACGCTGCCAACAACGCACTCTGGTCGTCGTGGGCTTGGCCGAAAGCGTCGACGACTTTGCGCACGGCAGCCGGCGGCGCCAAGTGCGCCACGTCTTGCAGCCGCACCCGCCGCGACAAGCCATCTGAAAACAAGAGCAGCCGTTCGCCGTCGCCGAGGGACCCCGCGAACGGGCGAAATGCAGCCACCTGATGGCCCAGCACTCCGGGCGACAACATCGCGCTGACCCCGCCGTTCGACGAGCGCAGCTCAACATTGCCGACGCCGCAACCCTCGACGACACGGCCATGAACGCGCACGGCTGTGGCGGCAGCCCCCCGACTGCCGCGCAGGTGCACATGAAGGTGCTCCATCCACTGCGACGGCGGCGCGCCCAGGTCGACGTCGTGCAACACGGCGACCGCCGCGTCGGCCACGTCGGCGGCCAAGTCGCCATGGCCAAGGGCGTCGACGACGGCGAGAAGATGGACATCTCCGTCGTGGCGCACGACGACGGCGTCACCGGAGCGGGCCTCCCCCGCCATGGGTCGAACGAGCGATTCAACGACGAGCAAACGCAAACTCCACATAGACACGCGTGCCCGTCGTTGAGGTGGTGATCATGAAGGTGTCGGCCAGCTCTTGGGTGCCGGCCAATCCACGGCCGAGGCCGGTTTGGCTTTCGTAGGCGCCCGACAGCACCTGCTCGAGGTGGGCGATGCCCCGGCCGTGGTCTTCGACAACAAAGGCAACTTTGCGCTCGGGCATCAGCAGCCAAGCACGCACCCATGCGTCTCCGGTGTAGTTGACGGCGTTGCGAATGAGCTCCGACGCCGCCGTCACCACTCGGGTTTTGCCAAACGACCCCGGCTGCAGCGCATCCGCCAGGCGACCAATGCTGGAGATGGCGTGGTTCATCGCCTGGGGGGTTTCGACACGCAGCCGCTCGGTGGGCGGGCCAAGCGACAGCAGCTTGGCCTCAGAAACATGGGCCACCGACAGCTGGCTCGCCCCCCGCTGCAATGACGAATGCGGAGACGGAGGCGTGTTGCGCGGCGGCCGCTCGCCCCGTGGACGACGCGCCGCCAGCGTCGAGCGCAACCGTTCAGACGCCCGCGCCCGCGCCGATGTCGCGGCCAACTCGTCGAGCATGGACGCAAACGGCTGCAACTGCTCGCCCCGAAGAAACAGCCGTGCCGACTGCCGCAGATGCCGCACCATGGCTGGCAAATGCTCTTGCTTCACCTCGCTGACGTCGCAGCCGACCTTGTTGGCCGCGAGGGTGAGCACGGTGCGCACGGTGATGTCAGACAAGAAGCCTCCGACGGCGTCTTCAAGCTCCTTCAACTGTGGATTGCGCGTGATGCTCACGTGTTGGCTCCTCAGCCGGTCTCTGACGACGCTGACCATCCGGAAACGTTTGCCCGACCAGATGGTCAGCCAACAACATGAGGCCGTCTGGGTGTCGTCTGCTCAGCACGCTCCCCAGAGCGTCGGCGGCCGACAGTTGCTGCCATGCGTTGTCAGAATCGGGCGGTTTCCGAGAAAACCAGCTCTCCCAAACTACCCAATTCAGGTCATGACGCCACTCTGAGACACACGGTTTGGGACACCTATCGTGACAACCATCACAAGGCATTCCACTGCAATATCAGCGCAATAGACCCACACGACTGCCAACCCATGGTTTGCACCACAGCTAAGCGCAATTTTTGCACAACAACAGATTCCTTCTGGGCTGCCGCCGCCTGCATCACGCCTCCCGTGTCTGTGCATGATTTGCAGTCAACTCGTTGGCCACGAAAAAGGCCGACGTGTCCGTCGACCTTAAGCGCCCCAGCGCTCCCCCTCCGCTGCAGGATCAGGAGCGGGGCCTCCACACCCCTTGGCTGCGGGTGAACTGCAGAAAGTCGCGGTAGACCTCTTTGGTGGCGCCGATGCGGTTTTTGACGTCGCTGCCGTGCCGGAGTTTGGCAAACGCCTCAAGCTCAGGTTGGCCCGTGAGCGCACCCAGCTGCAGGGGGCTTCCCAAGATGTCGGACAACACCAAACACTCGGGCGCGTAGAGCTCGTCGTCAGACGCCTCGATGACGGGGAGCTCCACCGGTGCATGGGGCGTTTGTGCCGCCATTGCTTCGGTGTCGAAGAGATGGCTGAAGGAGTTGGCGGCGGCGTCGCGCGCGGTCAAAGGCTCGAGGTCCCACAGTTCGGCCAGCGTCGCATAGATGGAGGTGTGGTCGTAGTCCGTGGCGTCGGCGCCAGGCTTCACCCAGGGCCCAGCGACGAACGTTGGCACCCGAAACCCGAGCTGGTCAAAGCCCTCGTCGGCAAAGTCGTCTTCTGTCGTCGGTGGCGGGACGTGGTCAAAAAAGCCGCCGTGCTCGTCGTAGGTCACGATGAACATGCAGCGCTCCCACTGCGGCGAGTTCTTCAGGGCGTCGTAGATGCTGGCCAACAACACCTGCCCGGCGAGGGGGTGAGCTGGCGGGTGGTCGTCGTTGCGGCCGTAGATGGGGTCGATCCACGTGAGGTTGGGCAGGTTGCCCTGCTCCGCGTCGACGTAGAATTGCTCCAGGTACTGAAACTCGGGGTCGCCGAGGCTCAGACGCGCGTTGAGCGCCGAGAAGGGGAAGTTGCCGTAGTAGTTGCCGTACGTGCGCCCTGAACGCCACACCCGCTCAAAGACGGTGGGCAGCTCTTTTTCGATGGTGGAGTTGCCCTGGTTGCCGTCAGAGGTGCCCGCCAACGCGTAGAAGCGGTTGGGCCAAGTGGGGCCCATCACCGACGAGAACCACCGCGTGCACAGCGCCCCCGTCTCACTCAGCGCATAGGTGACAGGCTGTTGCTCGCGGGTGAGGTAGCTCATGGCCATCGGCGCGATGGCCGCGCCGTGGCGGGCCTCGTGCTCGGTGACGAACCCGGTCATGGCGCCGTCGGCCCACTGCCGGTGCGACGCCGGCCAGCCGTGGGGCGGATCCGCCACGCACAACGCTTCGTTCGGCGTCGCAAAAGGCGCGATCTCTGTGCCGTCGGCCAAGGCGTTGCGCATCTCGGGCGTCAGTCCGTCAAGGCCGGTGACGCCTTCGTCGAGCACCATCCCGCCGTAGGTGTGGTCAAACGAGCGGTTCTCCATCATGACGACGACGATGGTGTCGATGACATCCGCGGGATCGACGTCGACAGGGCCGCCATCGATGTCGGGGTTGGCGCCGGGGTCACAGCCTTGCGTCACGGGCAACAGCGCTGCCGCCGACGCCGCCGACAACCCCTTCACCGCCTGGCGGCGGGTGAGACGCAAAGGACGAGAACGACGAGTGCGACGAGCCATGACACCTCCCCAGCGTTTGGCGCGGCAAACGCTGACCCACCAGTCTCTACATCTTTTGCTACAACAGTGAAATGCCCACCGACCGCGACGCACCTGCCCAGTTGGACCTGCTCGCCCCAACCCCAGCGCCCAGCCCAGCGCCAGCGGCCCCTGCTCCACAGGCCGAGGCCCCCAAGGCCATGTCCCGCAGCAAGCGGCTGTTGCTTGCCTTGCGCGCGGTGCATGGCGACGAGGCGGTGCTCAAGCTGACCGACAACCGACGTTTGTTGCTGTCGAGCCGGCGCAAAAAAGACGGCAGCAAAGAGATCCGGGTGCACCAGATGTTTCTCGACGGTGGAGAAGACGTCATGCACGCCGTCGCGCACTACATGAAGGAGGGCGACGACGCCTCCGGCAAAATCATTGACGCCTTTGTCAAAGCCCAAATGCACTTGTTGGCGCTGCATGCCGCTCCGCTCAAAGAAGGGGCGGCAAAAGGCGTGGTGCACGACCTGCTGCCCATCTTTCACGAGGTGAACCAGCGGTATTTCGGCGGTCAGATGGACCCCGAAATCACCTGGGGCTCCGCCGGCGCATTCAAAGGACGCACCCGTCGCACCATCACCCTCGGCAGCTATGACGGGGCCGCCCACCGCGTCACCATCCACCCTGCCCTCGACCACAAACGGGTGCCGCGCGTGGTGCTCGAACGCGTCATGCATCACGAACTGCTGCACATCAAACACCCCATTCGCGAAGGCCCGAGCGGTCGGCGCATCATTCACAGTCGGGCCTTTCGCGCCGAAGAAGCGCTCTTCGCCGATGCCGATGAGGCCGACCGTTGGGTCGACGACAACTTGCAGTTCATCTTGAAGTTTCGCCCGCGGCCCAGTCGGTCGCAGAAGACGGGGGCGAAGTCTTCCGCCGATGGCAAGGATGTGAAAAGGTCGCGCTCGTCTTCATCGAAAGCCCGTCGGTGACGCTGTCGTCGTCGACGTCCGGGGATGTCATGCCATTGCCTAGTCTTGTGACCTCTACTCCTGCAGCCTCGCCTCGTGGCACCGTTGCGCACCTGCGTCGTGCGGCAACCGCGCTCGTGGGGGCGCTGGGTTTGGCAACGGTCGGGCTTGGGTGTGGCCCGCAGATCGTCATCGACGATGCCCCGACGTTTTCAGTCGCTCACGTTCTGCCCAGCCACGGCGCCACAGGCGTGTCGCCCGAGACGGTGCTGCAGGTCGGCTTCAACAGCGCCCATGGCAGCAACGCGGCGGATCACATCACGCTGACCCACGAGGGGGGCGGCTCGCTCACAGATGTGCCGCTGACGGTGCAAACGGCGGAGGGGGGCACGCTGCTGTTGCTGACGCCGCAATCGCTGCTCGACCCCGGAAGTCATCTGTTGGAGATCGACGCCACGTTCTCTGGTGCCAATGGCGCCGCGTTGGGATCCCCCCTGCAGGCTCGGTTTGTGGTGGCAGACCCAAACACGCCCTCGCCGGATGCCACGCCCGCGCCGGATGCCACGCCGGCGCCGTCCCCTGAGCCCTCGCCCGAGCCTGACGCTGTGCCTGCCGACGCCGGCACGCCTGACCCCGTCGAAGACGCCGGTGCGGCCGATGCTGGCATGGGCGACGCAGACGCAGGTGCGGCCGATGGTGGCGCGGCCTAGGCGACGTTTTTTTGGGGGTCGTTGAAAAAAAAGACCACTTCGCACGTCGAAGGGCTTGACGGGCATCAGAACGTTGGGTACGTAACGGCCCGGCCGTTTCGGCCCCCAGCGGGGGCGGTGACGTCGACGAAGGAGAGTCTGCAGCAGCGCATATGCGGGAATAACTCAGTGGTAGAGTGTAACCTTGCCAAGGTTGAAGTCGCGAGTTCGAATCTCGTTTCCCGCTCCACACGCAATGCTGCAGATTGTCTTTCGTGCCTCCTCTCGGAGGCCCACTGAGCGGGAATAACTCAGTGGTAGAGTGTAACCTTGCCAAGGTTGAAGTCGCGAGTTCGAATCTCGTTTCCCGCTCCAAGCCCCTGCCTCGCAGGGGCTTTTTCTTTTTCCTCGAGACTCTTTGACGCGAATTCTGGTGCTTGCAGGCGCAGGCCTCCCTCGTCATGCAGGCGCAGGCACCGACAAAAAAGACAAATAATAACAAACACCTACAGGCTTCACACCCATAAGACACTGAAAACAAAGACGTGCATAAGCTCCTGAATTGATTGGAGTGACATGCAGGCGCAGGCCTCGCACCACATGCAGGCGCAGGCCTCGCAACGCATGCAGGCGCAGGCCTCGCACCACATGCAGGCGCAGGCCTCGCACCACATGCAGGCGCAGGCCTCGCACCACATGCAGGCGCAGGCCCCGCAACGCATGCAGGCGCAGGCCTCGCACCACATGCAGGCGCAGGCCTCGCACCACATGCAGGCGCAGGCCTCGCACCGCATGCAGCCCGGGTGAGGTCAAGCGCTCGCTTGAATTCATCGCGACGCTCTTCCCCTCAAAGCATCCAAAAGCGGACCCACCGCTCCCCCAGCAAAAACAACGCCCTCTGTCACGGTGTGCACCAGCACAAAACAGCTTCGTCGCCTGCATAAGCAGCTGAAAGTGCGCGTTTTCTCGGCGGGAACCTCAACCCGACCCGACGACGTCCGATGCCCTTTGCGCCTCAGCCTGAGTGAGGCCCATTGCCGGGAGGATCCTTTGTCGACCAAAAACGCTGCCACCGTCGCCCTTTACTCCATCGACCCCATCGCCCTCGACGCCTTTCACTCCTTTGATCCGGAGTCGTTCTCGTTGATCCCCCTGATCAACGACGCCTTGGTGATCATCGGTCTCGACGGCGAAGTCGTGCCCGGCCTCGCGGTGAGCTGGAAACAGGTCTCCCCCGTCGAGACCGACTTTGAACTGCGCCAAGGGGTGACCTTCCACAACGGCGAAACCATGACCGCCGACGACGTGGTGGCCACCTTCGCCGCCCACCGCGGCCCCACCCCATCCGCGTGTGGCGCAGGCATCCTCTCGCCCATCGTCAACGTCGAGAAAACCGGCGAGTACAGCGTGCGCATGACCACCGCCTTCCCCGACGGCATGCTGCTGCGACGTTTGTTCTTCGGACAGGTGTACCCGAAGTCGGTCCTCGAAACCGACGGCCGCGACGCCTTCATGGCCCACCCCATCGGCACCGGCGCCTACGAGTTCGTGCACTGGAAGAAGGGCGAAGAAATCCTGCTCCGTCGACGTGCCGACCACTGGGCAGGCGAGGCCAGCGTCGACGAGCTGCGCTTCCCCATCCTGCGGCAGAAGGAGTGGACAGAGCGTCTTGAAAAAGGCGACATCGACATCGCCCTCAACGCCGACTCCCACCAAGTCACCCGCGTGGAGCGCATCGACGGACTGCACAGCAAAAGCCGTGACGCCGCTCTGTCGCAGTGGTTCTTGCTGTCGAACGAAGGCCCCCTCGCCGATGTGCGGGTGCGGCGCGCGCTGAACCACGCCATCAACCGGCCGCTCCTCGTCGACATCACCGAACACGGGCATGGCCATGCGCAACGCACCGTGGCCACCGCCGAACAAGAAGGCTTCAACCCCGACGTCGCTGGCTATCGGTACAGCCCTGCCCTGGCCAAATCGATGTTGGCCGAAGCGGGCTACCCTGACGGGTTCACACTCAAGGGGCTGGTGAGCGAAACCTCGACGACGCTGTTCTCAACGGTGCGCGAATTCCTGTCGCGTGTGGGCGTCCACCTTGAAGCAGAGGTGGTGCCGCGCGCCGAATGGATCGGCCGGGTCGTCGTCGGCAAGCTCACGGGCAACCCCTACAAGGGCAACTTCGCCGTCGCCAGCGTCGACAACCCCTTGCTGCACAGCCTGTTTCACCAGTTCATCTTCTTGTTCAAAGACGGCCCGTTCTCGCTGACCACCGACGACGACTACGACAACGCTTTTTTGAAGGCCGCCACCGAAGTCGACCCCGAGAAAATGCTCGCCGCGCAACAAGAGCTCGAAGCCTTCACCCGCGACCAAGCCCTCATGCTGTTCACCGTGCAGCAGAAGGTGCACATGATCGCCCGCGATGGCTTCGACGTGAAACTGCCCCGCTCGGGCCACTTCGACGCTGCCGCCGTGTGGAGCCTCACCAAAGACGACGCCGTTGCCACCTCTGGTGCCGTCAACAAAGACCACTGTCTCGAGGGCGAAAAGGGGCGTTTGCTCGACGCCACCAGCCATCTGGGCCTCTTTCACCTCACGGGCGAAGAGCCGCTGGACGATCCTGAGCTGCACACCATCTGGCGCAACATCCGCGCCTCTGAAGACCGCTGGCACCTGCAGATGGAGCCCATGGTGCGCGAGCTGGTGAGCCTCTCGGACGCGCGCTCCAACCTCGACAACGTGCTGCACTCCACCAACCGCGTGGCCATCGTCGGCATCTCCGCCGAGGGCGACCAAGCGTTTGAAAACGCCGGCTACAAACACATGTTTGGCGACGACGGCGCCAATGTGACGACGATGTTGGGGCAGGTTCCGGGCGAACTCTCTTGGGACGCCCTCAAAGACGAGGTCGCTCAGAACCAAAGCTGGGCCGGCCCCGTCCGTTTGCCGACGGAGGGGCGCCCTGCGGGCGCTCCCCCAAAGCTGTATCTCACCATCACCGCCGCCCTCGACCAAGACGGCAACGTCGACGGACACACCTTGGTGTTCAGCGACTTCTCGGGTGAAGAAGAACGCATTCGTTCTGGTGCGGTGCGCGTCATCCTCGACCACGTCGCCAACGGCTTGTTCAGAACCGGCGCCGATGGCGAGGTGCTCGAGGGCTACTCCGACAGCTGCAACCGACTGTTGAAGCTCGACCGCGACATGACGGGGCAAAAGCTCGTCGACGTTTTGCGGCTGGGCGAACGCGACGCTGGCCATTTCGGCAGCTGTCTCATCCAAGTGTTTGATGACTTTCTTCCCGAGGACGTCACCGTGGGACAACTGCCCAAACAGGTGGAGCTCGGTGGCAGCATCATCTCCTTGGACTGCTCCGTCATTCGTGATGACACCCAGAACATCTCGTCGCTGCTGTGGACCGTCGGCGACATCACCCAGCTCATCGAAGCCGAGCGCGATGCTCAACGGCAAAAAGGAATTGTGCAAGTGCTGCGGTTCAAAGACCGCTTCACCGACTTCGCCCGCCAGCTGCTCGAGGATCTCACAACGCTGAGAGCCAAAGGTGCCGACGCCGCAGCGCACAAGAACTTCGACAAAAACGCTCGCATGTTGTTGCACACGGCCAAGGGCGTCTTTGGGCAGTTCAGCCTCTTTGACATCGCATCGTTCATCCACGAGGTTGAAGACAGCACCCACATCTCGGTGTCACAACTGCAAGAGTTGGCCACACGTATCGACCAGCTCATCGATGACAACCACGACGTGTGGGGAATCAAGCTGCAAGACACAGGAGGTTCTCTTGACGTCACGCCCGCAGACCTGGAGGCCTTCAAGGCTGCGGTGGAGTCGGCGCACGACGAAGACGAGTTGCGCTCCCTCGCGTTGTCCTTTGTGCGCGACGTCAGCCGCAAAACCGTCGACGCGTTCATCGGACCCATGGCGGAGTCGGCGCGGCAGCATTCCGCCGCCCGCAACAAAGACGTCGAGCTCGTCGTCAAAGGGGGCGACACCCGCGCGCCCACCGCGTTGGCGCCGGTGTTTGGCAGCATCACCCACCTGGTGCGCAATGCCATCGACCACGGCATCGAAGAGCGTGGGGGGCGTGGCGACAAACCCGAACAGGCGGTCATCGAACTCGCCGTCGAGGAGGCCGACGACGGGCTGCGCATCTCGCTCACCGACGACGGCCAAGGCGTGCACGGCGACCGTGTCGTCGAAAAAGCCCTCGCCGCCGGTGTGGTGTCGGCCGATGAGGCCGCCAACCTCAGCGACGAGGAGAAGTGCATGTTGATCTTCGCCGACGGCCTGTCGACGGCAGACTCCATCACCGAAACGTCTGGACGCGGCGTCGGCATGGCGGCCGTCAAAGACTCGGTGGAACAGATGGGCGGCGAAGTGCACCTCGACACCACCATCGGGCGCGGCACCAAGGTGACGCTGTACTTCTCCAGCGATGCCATGCGGGATTGGGACAAAGACAACAGCAAAGTGGCGTAGCCCTGCGGATCCCCCAGAAGGGCGCCTGCGCACGCGGGCGCCTTTTCTTGTTTTTCACGTTTTTCTAGGTTGTACGCCAGAGCAATCGCCGAAAAAAAACAGACCGCGCATTCCTCGCAGGCGGAATGTGACAAACCACCGACATTGAGGGCAACCCATGCCCAAGCCGCCAAACTTGACGAAAGAAACACTACCGTGGGGGAAGGAGGTGCCTGATGTCACAATCACCAGTTCCTTTGCCGCTGCCGGCTCGCCTGGCGCTTCCTGGCGTGCATTCCGGGCCGCTGACGCATCGTCCTGTGGCACGCGAGCGCCAAGACGGATTCGGCGCCGTGCCGAAGACGCAAGTGCCCGTCGACGACGAAGACCACCGCGGAGAATGATGTGGTAGGCGTGGTCAGCCGACTTCGGCTTTCGAGTCGACGTCGTGGCCCACGCGATCATCGTTGACCGCTGTCGCCCTGTTGACGTCGTCGCCAATGTGGATCGGCCCGACGCCCAACGCCGCTTTCACTCGGTTGCGGCCGCTGTTTTTGGCCTCATACAGCGCCGCATCGGCATGCTCGGTCAAGACCTGCGGCGCATCCTGCACCCCCGCCGGATGGAGCGTCGCCACCCCCACGCTGACCGTCACCACGTCAGCCGTCCGCGAGGACGGATGCGGCGTTTGCATGGCTTCGACGCTGCTGCGAAACCGCTCTGCCACCTCTTGTGCCCCGGCACTGTCGGTGGCGGGCAACACGGCGACGAACTCCTCGCCGCCATACCGCGCGAGGGTGTCACCTGGGCGAAACAATGCCGACTGCAGCGCCTTTGCGACACTGCGCAAACACTCATCGCCGACGGTGTGGCCCAGCGTGTCGTTGAACGCTTTGAAGTGGTCGACGTCGAGAAGCACGACGCTGAGGGGGGCGTCGGCTCGAGCGCAACGCCGCCACTCCATGTCGAGGGCTTGGTCGAATTTGCGCCGGTTGTGAATCTCGGTGAGCGCGTCTTGGGCGAGCAAGCGTTCGAGCAGGTCGGCCTGGCGCTTCAGGCGCAGATGGGTCGAGACGCGGGCCCGCACCAAGGTGCTCTTGAACGGCTTCGAGATGTAGTCGACGGCGCCGACCTTGAAGCCAGTCTCCTCGTCGTCTTCATCGCCGAGTGCGGTGACAAAGATGACGGGGATGTGCCGGGTGCGCTCGTGCTCCTTCAAAGTTCGACAAACGTCGTAGCCCGACATCTCGGGCATGACGACGTCGAGGAGCACCAAGTCGGGCGGCTCTTGCCCCATGCACAACTCGAGCGCGCGCGCCGCCGATGTGGCCACCTTGATGTCGCCCACGCCCTGCAGCACTTCGGCCAAGACCCGAATGTTGAGGGGGTCGTCGTCGACGAGGAGCAGCGTGGGGCGGGCATCCGCGAGGGTCATGACGCCTCCCGCAGGTGGAGGCCATGGGCTTCAGCTGTGGTGCGCAACAACTGCAATGCTGTGTCGTAGTCAAAACACAGTGCCGCCTGCCGCAACGCCCGGGTGTCGTCGGAGTCGCCAAACAGCCGTGTCAGCAAGTCTAGGTCTTCGACCTCCACCAGCGACGACGAGGCAAATGCATCGGCCAGCAACTGCAGCCTTTGATGGCTGGCGTCGTCGACGTCGACAACGCCATCGTTCGCGGCCTGCGGTGCCACGCCGTCTTCGACGCTGGGGGCATTGGCGGCGTGCATGGCGTCGATGGCGGCGCCCAGGTCGTCGGCATGCTGCGCGATGGCGTCGAGCAGGGCCTCGACGACGCTGTCGCCGTACGTGTCTTGTTTGAGCAGGTCTTCGAGTTGCCCGACGTCACGACGCACTCGACTGGCACCGAGGTTGCCAGCCGCACCCTTGACGCGATGCAGACGGGCGACGGCGGTGTCGACGTTGTGGTCGGCCAACGCCGCGCGCACGTCATCGGCCAACGACGTCACCTGCGGCCGCACCTCGTCGAGCAACAACAACCACAAGCTGCGGTCGCCGCCCAGGCGGTCGAGAGCGTCCTCGTCGTCGAGCACCACATCTGCCGCCCGACTGCGCTGGGCCCAGGGCGACTTGGGACGACGTACGTTGGGGTCTTCTGCGGTCGGAGGTGGTGACGCCTCAACGACGTGGTCCTCGACGTCGACGACGTCTTTCGGCCGGCTGTAACGCATCAACGCGAACAGCAGCTCTTCGGGCACAAACGGCTTGCTGATGTGGCCGTCGACGCCAGATGCCAACGACCGCTCCCGCTCTTGAGGCAGGACCTCTGCCGACATCGCCAAGATGGGCAGGAGGTCGCCCCGTTCGGCGCGAATGCGCTGTGTGGCTTCGTGTCCGTCCATCACCGGCATGCGGATGTCCATGAGCACGACGTCGTAGGCGGCATCAGCGTCGAGCACCGCGTCGACCGCCTGTTTGCCGTCGCCCACAATGGCGACTTCGGCGCCGGCGCGTTCGAGCACCCCACGCACCACCATCTGGTTGATGGGGTTGTCTTCAGCCACCAACACCTGCATGCCCGACAACGCCTCTTGTGGGGGCGGACGTCGACATGGCTCGTCGGTGGCGGCGGCCAACGCTGAACACAGGTCGACGCGCGACACAGGCTTGCCCAACCATGAGGTCGACGTCCGCTTCTCGTCAGGAGTGCGCTGGTCAACGTCGGCCGATACAAACACGACGTCGACGGCGCGGCGCACGTCGTGCGCAGACTCCCACGCCCGCACCGCGGCCAAGAGGTCCCCCCCGGTTTGCGACGCGAGGTTCCAATCGCACAGCACCAGTGACGGAGGCGTCTCGTCGTCGTGACGACGCTGTAGGGCAGCGATGGCGTCGTCGACGTCACCCACAGCGTCGACTTGCCAGCCCTGACGACGCACTTGTTCGGCAAGAACCTCCCGCGACACGGGTGCGTCGTCGACGACGAGGGCCACGTGAGCGGCGTCTGCAGCACGGCCGAGAGGGATGGCGAAGCGAAACGTCGAGCCCTCCCCTTTTTTGCCCGACGCGTGCAGGGTGCCGCCCATGAGTTCGACGAGGTGGCGGCAGATGGTGAGGCCCAACCCAGTCCCGCCGAAGCGGCGCGTGGTGCTCTCATCGGCTTGCACGAAGGGGTCGAACAGCCGAGTGACGTCGTCATCGCTCATGCCGATGCCGGTGTCGACAACGGCAAAGGCGATGTCGACGCTGCCTTCGCGTTCGCGCTCCACCGACACCTGCACGTGCACGCTGCCGTCGGTGGTGAACTTCAGGGCGTTGTCGGTGAGGTTGGCCAGCACTTGGTACAAGCGCAGACTGTCGCCGACGACGTGGCGGGGCACATTGTCGGCGATGTCGAGCGCAAAGTGCACGCCGTCGACGCAGCGCGCTTGCGCCAACGGCGTCAACTGCGAGACGACGTCGTGCAACGAGAACGTCGCCTGCTCGACCTCGACGTGGCCGGCCTCGATCTTGGAGAAGTCGAGAATCTCGTTGATGATTTTCAGCAGAGCATCGCTGGCGCTGCGGATGCTCTCCAGCTGAGCACGGTGGCCCTCTGCCAGCTGGTCGTCGTCGAGAATGAGGTGGGTCATGCCCAACACGCCGTTCATCGGCGTGCGGATTTCATGCGACATCCGCGCCAAGAACGCCGACTTCGCGTCGTTGGCTTGCTCTGCTGCTTCACGCGCGGCGAGGGCTTCGCGCTCGGCGCGCTTGCGGGCGGTGAAGTCGTGGCCCGACGCGATGATCGACGTCACCGTCCCATCGTCATCTCGCACAGGAATCAGCGTGAGGTCGACGTGGTGCAACACGTCGTCGACGCTCTGCATCGACACCTCGCGCATGATGAGCATGCCTTTGGCGGCGCGCTTCGCAGCCCGTCGGGCCCACAGCTGGAGCCCCTCGTCGTGCACCCACACCGGCAGCTCCGCAAAGGGCACACCGAGATGTGCCTTCGACCGCCGGGGGAACATCGACGCAAACGAGTCGTTGGTCTCCAACACGACGCCATCGGCATTCAGCACGGCGATGAACGCTTCACTCTGCTCAAAGAGCGCGTTGAACTTGCGCAACTCCTCAGCCAACACCTGCTCCGCCGCCACCTGGATGGTGAGGTCGATGAGCGTGGCCTGAAACAGCGGTTCGCCGTCGACACTCTGCCCGCAAGGCGCGCCCTGCTCCAGCACCCACCGAGGGTGAGCGGCGTCGGTGTCGTCGAGCAGCCGGTACCGCACTTCGTAGCGCTCGCTGCGCTCCGCGGCGCGCTTCAAAACGATGTCGACGCGTTCTTTGGACTCCTCGTCGAGCAGCAGCTGCCCATCCGACATCCACGTTTGCACGTCGTCGCCAACTTGCATCCAACGCCGCTCGGTGTTGTACCCGAAGAGCACGGAGTTGGGGGCCATGCCCCACGCCCGCGCGGCGGTCGACGACGATGGTGGTGTTTGGTGGGTTTTGGCGGCCGCTGTCCTCGTCCACGCCGCCAGGCGCCACTGCAGCTCCACGGGCGATGAAGGCAAAAACACGACGTCGTCGGCGTGCTCGTGCAACCAGGCGTTGGGCGTCTGCCCTTCTTGTTGACGGCGCACCGACATGCACGCCACCAGCACCACAGAAGGGGGAACGGCAGCCCGCAGCTGCTGCCAAAAAGGCTGCCCAGCATTGGCGCCGTCGACGACGATCGCCAATGGCACCTCGCCCGACGCCAAGGCTGCACGCACGTCGTCGAGCGAGCCGAACCGCTCCAGGTCGACGTCGTCTTGCCGGTCGACCCACACCCGCAACGCACCACACGGCCCTTTGAGGGCCGCGTCGGAGTTCGCCAGACACCACAGCTGTGTCGAGGCAGCCCGGTCGGGGGCATGAGAAGGGGGCGCTTGGTCCCCAAGAGGCGACGTCATGTCCTCCCATCGGCCCCGATGCTGGCGATCTTGAGGCCGTTTGTCGCCCGCTTCCCCCGGCATCTTCCAGGCACGCGATGACGTGGTAGACCTCGGCCATGCCGCTGTCTGACCTCCTGGCCTCCTCGTCGACGCTCGTGCTGCAGGAGCCGTCTCGCACCACCTCCGCCGCCGCTTTGGCGTCTGTCAGCCAACGTTTGCAAACCAAGCTTGTGGCGGCAGCAACCAATGCCCCTCGCCCACGGCGTGGATGTCCGCAGGTGCAAACGTCGGGCCCGCTCGACGGCGCCCGCGTCGCCTTGCTGCTGCCCCCGGGGGCCGGTTGGCTGGCGGCCTGCACCGCCGTCTGGAACACCGGAGGCGTCGTCGTCCCCCTCTCGCCCCAACACCCCGACGACGAATGGCAGCACGCGCTGCAGCAAAGCGGCACCACCCTCGCGCTGTGCCACGCTGCGTGGGCCCCGCGCGTCCAGGGCCTCGACGTCGATGTGGCCGTCGTCTCCCTCGACGACGACGCCTTGTTGGCGAGCCCCATCGACACCGACACCGACACCGACACTGCAACACCCTACCCGCCAGACAACGGCGCCTTGGTGTTCTTCACGTCCGGCACCACGGGCAAACCCAAGGCCGTCCTCCACACCCATCGGGCGTTGCAGACCCAAGTCGATGCCCTCGTCGACGCCTGGCGCATCACGGCCGACGACGTGATCCTGCACTGCCTGCCGCTGCACCACGTGCACGGCATCGTCAATGCGCTGCTCACCGTCGCCCAAGTCGGTGGCACCGTTCGTTTCTGTGGTCCGTTTGCCCCCGACGCCTTCGACCGGGCCGCCGAGATGGCGCCGGCAGCGACGGTGTTCATGGCGGTGCCGACCATCCACCAGCGACTGCTCGATCACCTCGACGCCACCCACGACGACAACACCCGCTCCGCATTGGCGTCGTGCCGATTGCTCATCAGCGGCAGCGCTGCCCTGCCCCGGCCGTTGTTTGCCCGCGCCGAGCAGGCCTATGGCCAGCCGCTTCTCGAGCGCTACGGCATGAGTGAGTTCGGCATGGGGCTGTCGAACCCCTACGACCTCGACGACCGCGGCGGACGACAGCCCGGCACCGTCGGATTCCCCTTTCCGCACTGCGAAGTGCGCCTCCGCGACGAAGACGGCACCGTTGTCGACGCCGCCCCTGGCACCACCGGTGAACTTCTGATGCGGGGCCCTCACCTCTTTGCCGGATACATGTTCGACGCGGCCGCCACCGCCAGCAGCTTCGTCGACGGATGGTTCTGCACCGGCGACCGGGTGCACGTCGACGACGACGGGCGCTTTGCCATCCTCGGCCGCAACTCCATCGACATCCTCAAAACCGGCGGCGAAAAAATCTCCGCCCTCGAAATCGAGGCCCACTACTTGGGCCACGACGCTGTCGCTCAGTGTGCGGTCATCGGCGTGCCCCACCCCGACTGGGGCGACGAAGTGGTGATGGCCGTGGTGTTGCGCGACGGTGCCGACGACATCTCTCTCGATGCCTGGCGCGCCTTCGGCAAAAAAGCCCTCGCCGTCTACAAAGTGCCCAAACGTGTGGTCGTCGTCGACAAACTGCCGAAGAACGCCATGGGCAAAGTGCAAAAACGCCGTCTGCTGCCCTTGTTGCAAGAGGGAGGAGCCGCATGAAGCTGCTGCTGCGCATCCTGGTGTTTGTGTTCTTGGTGCTGCCGTTCACCGTCGCCCAGACCTACGACGCCATCACCGCCTACAACGCCGGACAGCCCGTCGGTGTCGTCGACATCCTCATCGCGGGCCTGCTGTGCCTGCTGAGTTTGGGCTACTTGTGGTCGTTCGGCGAAACCGTGCTGTGGGCTTGGCGCAACCGGCAAGACGATGACGACACCGAACAAGGCGCCGAAGGCTGATCGGTTTTGCCGGGCGTCTCGCTCTTGCCCCCAAGACGCGACAGGCCTACGGTCGGGCGTCTGCCGATGCACCTGCCTCACGGCAAGTGTCGGACAATGGAGCGATGGGCCATGAGCGAAGAGCACGACGTCACCGAAAAGCAGATCGACATCTCCCGTTTTGAGCGCCGCGACTCACCGCGCGTCGATGTCACCGCTGAAGTGGTGCGCGAAGACGGCGGGCTGCCGGTGTCGGCGACGGGCAAGCTGTCGATCAACGGCTTTTATTTCGAACACGACGCCGACGACGACCTGCGCGATGCGGCCGTCACCGCCACCATCTCCCTTGACGATGAACAGCTGACGCTCAAGGGCACGTTGTCGTCGCCCAAAGCCGGCGCCTATTTGCTGCGGGTGAGCGACCTCGACTTCGACCTCGAGCGTGTTCTCGCGCGGTACATCGACAGCAACAGCAAGGCAGATCAGGCGCCGATCGAATAACCCAGTCTCGCCTGAGGTTGTGGCAACGCCGTTGGCCCATCGCCAACGGCGTTTTTGCATTTTGTGCCGTGGATGCGCCGGCTGAAGGCGAAAAATCCGACAGAAATGGCGGCACATCTGAGTAACACCGCCCCCATCCGACGTCGTACTGAAGAAGTCACCGGATCATGCACCAAGGGCTTGCATGCGCGTGTCGCACAGGTGCAGGATGCGGCGATCTCTCGGGGCAACCCGCCCCGAACCAACCGCGTGATCCCTGGCCAGTCGGCAAAGTGCACGCAAATGGGGAGAACGGCGTCAACGCCTCTTGCGCGCCTGGCGTCGGTCCTCCACACCTCAGGTTCGGGGTTCGCCCCGAGAACGAAGAAGGAAACACGAACATGAAAAAGACCAACCTGTTCTTGAGCTTCGCTGCTGCTGCCATCCTCGGCCTCACCGTCGGTTGCGCTTCCGACTCCGGCGCCAAGAAAGAAGAAGCTGCTGAAGCTCCCGCCGAAGGCGAAGCTGCTCCCGCCGAAGGCGAAGCCGCTCCTGCTGAAGCTGCTCCCGCCGAAGGCGAAGCCGCTCCTGCCGCTGAAGGCGAAGCTGCTCCCGCCGCTGAAGGCGAAGCTGCTGCTGACGGCGAAAAGAAAGCCGAAGGCTCCTGCGGCGAAAGCTCCTGCGGCGGCTGAGGCCAAAAGCAGGTGCGCCTCATTTGAGGTCGCCCGGTTTGAAGAAGACTGCGGTTCTGCCGCAGTCTTTTTCGTTGGCAGACACTTCGCTGCAGCCCGTTCGTTTGCAGACGTGGCGTCAAGGTGGCGCACCTGTCTCGCCGTCGACGACGCCGTCCCCCTCCTCGCCTCAACTTGCTATGTGCACGTCGGACGGCCACGGTCGTCGAAGGAGTCACCATGTCCACGTCCCCTGCACCCGCCCCCCTGCTCGCCGTTGGGCAAATGAATGCCTCCTCCGACGTCGAAGAGAACTTCGCCACCTGCACCCAACTGGTGAAAAAGGCGCAAGCCCGGCACGTGTCGGTGCTCTCGCTGCCCGAGTGCTTCGCCTTCATGGGCGAAAAAGACACCGACCTCCTCGACTTCGCCAAGCCCACCGACTCCGACCTCGTCCAGCGCTACCAAAAGCTCGCCAAAGACCACGGCATCTGGCTGTCGTTGGGGGGCCTGCAAGCCATCGACGAACGCGCCCTCACCGACGAGAAGGTCAAGAGCATCAACGCCCACCTCCTCATCAACGCCGAGGGCGAGGTCGTCGAGCAATACAACAAGATCCACCTCTTCGACGTCGACATCCCTGGCGGGCCCCGTCTGCTTGAAAGCATCGCCACCTACTCCGGCGAACGCATCGTCGTCGCCGACTCCCCCGTCGGCAAGCTCGGCCTCAGCGTGTGCTACGACCTGCGCTTTCCCGAGCTGTACCTCGCCATGAACCGCATGGGCGCCACTTGCATGCTCGTCCCCGCGGCCTTCACCCTCGAGACCGGCAAAGAGCACTGGGAAGTGTTGCTGCGCGCCCGCGCCATCGAGAACCAGTGCTACGTCGCGGCTGCCGCGCAACGTGGCAAACACAACAGCCGGCGCTACAGCTATGGCCACGCCATGATCGTCGATCCCTGGGGCACCGTCGTCGCCCAGTGCACCGACCGCACCGACATTTGCGTCGCTGAAATCGACCCCGACTTCGTCGCCAACGTTCGCCAACGCATGCCGCTGTGGCAGCACCGCCACCCCGACCTCTACGGCGAGGTGGGCTTGCCCGCGAAAGGCTGAGCGGTTGCCCTCGTCGACGATGCCCGCAACAGAGTCCAACACGCCATGGTCATCGCCCACGGTGTGGCTGCTGTTGCTCTTTCCTTTCGTGATGCTCGGTGGCTACGCCGTGGCGCGTCCGTCGGTGGAGGCGTTGTTCGTCGCCACCTACACCGCGAAGGCCATGCCCTACGGATGGATCGCCACCGCCTTCACCGCCTTTGCCGTCGTCACCGCCTACAACAGAGCCCTTGGCCGCTACAGCCTTGGGCAAATCCTCGTCGGCGCCAACGCCATCATTGGCGTCCTTCTCGTCGTGCTGTGGAGCTTGTCGTACGCCAAACTGCCGGGCGCGCCCTTTGTGCTCTACGTGTGGAAAGACACCTACGTCGTCGTCCTCACCGAGCTGTTCTGGAGTTTCGCCAACAGCAAGTTCCAATTGAAGTCGGCCCGCTTTCTCTACGGAGCGTTCTGCGCCAGCGGCGCCCTCGGCGGTGTGGCGGGCGCCTGGGTGTCGGCCGCATTGGCCGACGGCGTGGGCAACCTCTACAGCCCGCCTTTTGTGCTCCCCACGTTTGTCATCTGTGCGCTCATCGGTGTCGCCCTGCAGCGCACCGGTGACGTCGAGCAACTCCCAGAAGACCGCCGCACGTCGTCGTTCAAAGACGGCGTCGAGGTGTTGCGCAAAAGCGACTATCTGGTGGCGCTCCTCGTCGTCATCTGCCTCATTCAGGTGGTGGTGAACCTCGTCGACTACCAGTTCAATGTGTTCAGCGAGCAGGAGTTCCCCCATGCCGACGAGCGCCAAAAAATGGTGAGCATGGTGTACGGCGCCATCGAAGGCAGCGCGTTCATCTTGCAGGTGGGCACGTTCTTGGTGGTGCGCGCCCTCGGCGTCGGTGGCACGTTGTTGGCGGTGCCCACGCTCCTCGGCGGCGGGCTGGTGTTGTTCTTGGTGACGCCAGCGTTCTGGGTCATGGGCGTCGTCAAGGCCGCCTCCAAGTCGCTCGACTACTCGCTCAACCGCGCCGTCAAAGAGATGCTGTATTTGCCGCTCTCTCCCGAGGAGAAAACCTCGGGCAAGAGCATCGTCGACATGCTCACCTACCGCATGTCGAAAGGCGTGGCCTCGGTGTTGGTCATCGTCACCACCCACCTCGGATTGGCCGTTCTCGAGCTGACCTGGCTCAACCTTGCCTTGGTGGGCGTGTGGATGGCCATGATTGTCGTCGTGGTGCGCAACTACAGGCGGGTCATCGAGCAGCAATCGGATGCTGAGCTGGCCGCAAAAGACGCCGCACGCCCGCCAGAAGACGGCAGCGACGTCTGAGTCCTCAGAAAACTGAGGCAGACGCCGCCCGCGCAACCCTGCTTCCCACCTGCGTTTTTCTGCTGGCCCGGTTCATGCTTGGTCATCAGCAGGAGACCAAAATGAAAAAAATGAAACGCACTCCATTTGTCGCAATCCTCGCCGCTGGAGCCTTGAGCACCGGCTGCATCACCAGCAACCCACCTGAGCCCACTTGCGAAGAAGACCCCGCCTACTGCGAAGACGCCGGCTCGACGGACGACGACGCTGGCGCCACTGACGACGACGCTGGCTCCACTGACGACGACGCTGGCGCCACTAACGACGACGCTGGCGCTGCCGACGACGACGCTGGCTCCACTGACGACGACGCTGGTGCTGCCGACGACGACGCTGGTGCTGCCGACGACGACGCTGGTGCTGCCGACGACGACGCTGGTGCTGCCGACGACGACGCTGGTGCTTGACGGCAAGGAGGCCGGCATGGCCATCCCCACGTCCGTCGCTCGTGAGTGGGGGCGCCGTGTTGCGGCGGAGTATGCCTCGGCGGCGCTCACCGCCGAGCTGCTCCACTGGCTGTTTCAGCTGGGCGTCAGCCCCGACACCCTCGACGAGTGCCACCGCATCGTCGCCGACGAGCAGGCACATGCCGAACTGTCGCGCGACGTCGTGCTCGCCGCCGGCGGCAGCGACGCCGCCGTGCAAATCGACGGCGCGTTGTTGCGCATCCCCCACTTGCCAGATGCCCCATTGCTTGAGCGGGCCCTGCACGTCTGCGCCGACTTCTATTGCTGCGGCGAAACGGTGGCGCGGCCGTTGTTTCGCGAGATGCTGCGCCACGCCACCGTCGACGTGGCGCACACGGCACTGGCGCGCATCGCCAAAGACGAAGCCCGTCACAGCGCCTTCGGCTGGAGCCTCCTCGACGAGCTGCTGCAGCGGTGCGACGACGCGCAACGTGCGGCGCTGCGCGAGCGGGTCGCCTCGTACATCCAGCGCATCGCGTCCGGTTACGGCGGCGAGGTGCAGGCGCCACGCGACGACATCGACGACGTCGAACGCTCTTGGGGGCTGTTGGCCCCTGCCAGCTACCACACGTTGTCTGCACAGGGCGTCGACGAACTCATTCGGCCGCGGTTTGCCAAACACGGATTGTGCTGAGCCGCGCCGTCGTCACTGCAGCCGCTGCACCAAAGCCTTGTCGCCAAACACTTGGGCGGTGTGCAGAAACGTCAGCTTGCGCAACGTGTCCGGAGCACCGCGCAAGGCCGTCAAGACGTCGTCGCGGCCGCGCCCGCCAATCGACGCCGCAAGGTCGCGCACGAAGACGTCGTCGACGGTGCCTTCGCCGAGGGCAGCGCCGTACGACTGAAACAACCCCATCAGGCGATCGGGTGTTGATGTCGTCTGCGCGAACACCCAGTCGGTGACGGCGTCGTGCACGTCGTCGTCGAGGTAGTGCTTTTGCTCCATCAGCGAAAAGCCGAACACGAGCTGGGCACCGGCGTATACGAGTTCGGTGACCGGGGACATGCGCGCAGGTGCACCTGTCAGTCGAACGACGTTTTCATACGACAGACTCCGTCCGCGCGCGTACATGCGCTTGAGACGTTGTGCCTGTTCGAGTGGTTTGCCTGAAAGAGGTCGGCCCATGTCTTGTTCTACGACGTCGTCGTCAACGATGCTACGTTGGGCGCATTCGTCGAGGGAATCGTGCCAAAGGCCTACTCCGTTTTCTCCAAAGCCCCCGCCACAGCCGACGCCGTTGTCGAGCTGGCCCGACAGCTGCGAGAGCACCCACCGGCCACGCCGTCGACGTCGGTGGCCTTCGTGTTTTGCTCCCGCCACCACGCAGAGAACGCCGAAGCGCTAAGTGCGTCGCTGCACGACATCTTGGCGCCGCTGCCGTTTGTGGGCTGGGTCGGTCACGCCGCCATCTGCGGCATGCACCTCAACGAAGACACACCCGGCATTTCGGTGCTGGTGCTCGACGACGTCGGTGCCTTCGTGCAGACCGCACCCACGGCCGACCTCGTGGCACAGACGGCGGCACAGTTGGTCGCCGACGCCCCACATGGCCAACTGCGGGTGTTGGCAGCGCCGGTGGCCGGGTTCGACGCGGCCAACTTCTTTCCACCCGTCGACGAGCAGATGTCGCCCGTCGTCGGCGGACTCAGCGGCGTCTCCCCCCACGACGCCGGCCCACTGTTGCCAGGCGTCGCGCAGGGGGAGTACGCAATGGTCTCGCTCGACGGAGCCCGCGGCCTCATCGGCGTCGCCCAAGGGGCCCAGCTGCTGGGGCCTGTGCACACCGTCACCAAGAGCGATGGCAGCCGCGTCGACGAGCTCGACGGCCAGCGGGCCCTCCACGTGCTGCGGCAAGAAGTCCCAGAAGGCACCGCCGACCACCTGCAACAGTTGTGGCCTCGTCTGTTTGCCGCGGTGGTCTCTGACGACGAGCAGGTGTTCACCATGCGCCCCCTTGCGGGCGTGCTTCCCGCCGACGGCGCTCTGCTCACAGCGTCGACGCTGCCCCCGCGCAGCCAGGTCGCGCTGGCCATGCGCGATGGAGAAGCCGCACGCACCGACCTCGAAGAAACGCTGCACAGCATGCGCAAGCAACTCGGCCAGCAGCGGCCGTTGGCCGTGCTGGTGTTCGCGCACCAGGCCCGCGACCGAGGCTTGTTTGACGTCGAAGGCTACGACGCAGAGCGCATCAGCGACGTCTTCGGCGACGACGTGCCCACGGTCGGCGTGCTCACCCCTGGCGAGGTCGCCACCGTGGGCGCACACACCCAACTGCTCGGGCAGTCGGCCGTCATTTGTGCCCTGGTGGCGTCGTAGCCAGCTGTCTCGAAAGCTCGCTTCGCGACGACCGCGTTGCCTTCATCGTCGAGCGTGTTCTTGCGAGGTCTGGGATGCCCCCTACTGCAAAACGGGCGCGTTGCCGGTCACCACGCCACCTTCGTCGGTGAAGTCTCCGGTGTAGGTCAGCGTGCCACTGTTGTTCAGCTCCCCCGTCGACCGCAGCGTGAAGTCGTCGACGAGCAAGCTGAGGCCGGCGCCGATGTGAAAGGTGCCAGCCAAGTCGAAGCCGTCAAACGTGGTGTCGGTGAGCAGGGAGACATCTGCCCCCTCTTGCACAGTAACGTCGTCAAACGCCGTCGAGCTCGACGCCACGGTCAATGTGCGCGCTGGGCCCGCCATGAAGATGACGTGGGTGCCGGTGACGATGAGGGCGTTGCTGCCACCGGTCTGCTCGACGTTGCCGAGCAGGCGCATCTCGCCGTTGCTGAGGTCGCCGCTGGTCGAATACGTGCTCACCGATGAGAACGTCGTCGCGCCCATCACCGTCAAGACGTCGTCGCCACTGGCCAGACGCAGCCCGCCGCCCACGCCTTCAACGTTGGTGAAGTCGCCGTTGACGTCGAGCGTGCGGCCGTTGAGATTCAGTCGCCCGTTTTCGGTCACCACCAACTCCGGCACGGTCAAGGCGCGGCTGGTGGTCATGCTGATGTCGTCCACCACCTCGACGATGACGTCGACGGTGCCGTCGGTGGCGGGCAGATGGTCGGACACGCGCAACGGCTCGCCCGCGACGGTGCCGTTGAGCGTCGCCTGCCCACGCACCAACACAGGCGACACCAGAGTGATGCTGGCCCCCGTCGGCACCACCAGGTCGAAGAAACGGCTGTTGTTGACGGTGGGGTTGGCTTGCTCGACGAGGTGCGCTCCCGGGCTGAACGACACGATGGTGCCGGTGGACTCAAACCCGGCTGTCGCGCCCGACTGCGTCGTCTCGGTGAAGTCGCCGCCGACACGCAGGTGGCCCTGCGAAAAGCGCCCGTCGGTGTTGGTGCTGCCGGATGTCCCGACAAACGTCACATCGCCCGTGACGTCGAGAAAACACGGCGACTGCATGTGCAATCCGTCGGAGTTGGTGATGGCGCGTGACTCGAGGTTGCCGTCCAATACAAAGGCCCGGCTGTTGCACCGCAGTTGGCTGTAGGTGGGCACCACCAGCAACGGGATGTGCGCGCCACCGTCGCGGTCGATGCGCAAGTCGCCGTCGACGCGGGTTTCAACGACGTTGTACGTGCCTTGGGTCTCCGGCATCGCCGCCGTCGACGTCAACACCAGCTCATCGCCGCCCAAGGCGCCGCCGCTCTGCACCACGAGCGCGCCGGTGACATACACCGGGGTGGCGAAGGTGACGTCGGCCCCCGGCTCGATGACGACGTCGTCAAACCGACTGTCGTCGTCGGCCGAGTTGTCGAGCGTGACCGACTGCGGCTGGGTGCCAGCAAAACGCAACTCTGTCCCCTGGAGCATCACGCCGTCGAAGCCGCCTGACACTTCCAGCAGGTTGCCGTGCAGACGCAAAACCCCTTGCGACAGGTGGTTGTTGCCCAACGTCGCAGAGCCCACAATGTCGTGAATGAAGTCGCCTTCGACGTCGAGCACGACGCTGCTGTCTTGCATGAACAGGCCGTCGCTGTTGTCGCCCGGAAGCACCTCAAAGTCGCCTTTGACGACGACGTGGCCGTCGCGCAGCCGCAACGACGAGTATCGCGGCACCCGGATCGAGCCGTGCACCACAGCGGCGTTGTAGGTGTTCGCGTCGCCCAAGGGTTCGGTGTAGGTCACTGCGTACCCCGCTGTCGTCCACGGCAGCGCATTGGTGAACTGCAACACCTCAGCAGCAAATGTGGCGTCGCCTTCCATCGCAAACTGTCCTTCGACGACGGGGAAGTTCACGGCCTGCACGGCGGCCCCGTCGAGCACGGTGACGTCGTGCACCGTGCGGCCGTCGTCGGTGTCGTATGTGACCGTCGACTGCCCGTGAAAAAACAGGTGCGTCCCCGAAATGCGTTGTTGGTTTGACGTCGACGCCACCTGCGTGAAGTCGCCCCACAGGTGCATCTCGCCCGCCGTGAAATGGTTCACCGTGTTGCTCAGGCCCGACCGTCCTTCGAAGAGCACGTCGCCGTGCACTTCCAGCCGAGAGGTGTCGTCGTCGATGTAGATGCCATTGCCGTTGGTGTTTGAAATCCGCGTGAGGTTGCCCATGACCTCCAGGCTGTGACCGCTGAGGTCGACGCGCACGCCCAGTGGCACGAGCAGTTCGCCGCCGCCCAGCCGAACATCCCGAGTCATGTTCATGGTGCGCACCACCCGCGTCTCGTCGACGTCGTAGGTGCCGAAATGCTGGGGAAAGTCGTTGTGCACGTGCAGGGCGACGCCTTCAAGCGTGGCGCCCGACTCCACGAGCACGGTGTCGCGCACCACCATCGGCGTCGTCAACACGACGTGAGCGCCTTCGCGCACCCGTACATTGCGCAGCCGGCTTTCGTCGTAGTCGGGGTTGTTGAACGACACCTCCTGCACGGCCGGCCCGGTGAATTCGATGAGGATGTCGCCCGCGCGCAACCCGCGCGTGCCCCCTGACCTCGACGTTTGCACCAGCCCGCCCTGCAACTCCAAAACGCCGCCGACCAATACGCCCTCCTGCGTGGCGCTGCCGCCGTAGCCCTCGAAGCGAGCGGTGCCCTTCACCAAGACATGCCCGCCGTCTTCGACACGCAGGCCGCGGTTGGCGGTGTTCATCTCGATGATCATGTCGCCGTCGACGGTGACGTCATCGCCGTTGCGCACGTTCAACACGAGGTTCACCGACGACTCCAAGTTGCCGCGCACGTGCAGACTGCCATTGACCTCGGTGTTGCCTTCGATGACGAGGTCGTCGACGGCGCCCTCGACTTCGGCGTTGGCGATGAGCACCACCTCGCCGTTGTGGACGCCTGGCGTCTCCTCTGTGGTGACGAACCCGTCGCTCAAGTCCAACGCCAGTTGCGCCAAGTCGAATGAAGCCGCGCCCACCACGGCGAGCGACAGCCACTCCCGGTCGGTGTCGAGCACGGGCATTTGAGCCGCCATGTCGTCGACCAACACGACGTCCGATGCACCAGGCACACCCGTGGGCTCCCAGTTGTCGTCTTCGCCGACGTCGGTTGACACCGCTCCGGTCCATCGTTTGTCGGCAATGACGACGGTCACCGCGCTGACCCCGACCGACGTGTCGTCGAGCCCGGCACACCTGAAGCTGTCGGTGCCCCCTGCGTTGTCGTCTGCCACATAGGTGAAGTCGCCGGTGACGTCGTCAAACGTGAATGTCCCTTGGTTGGGCGCGTCGACGACCAAGAAGGTCAGAGGGTCGGCGTCGACGTCTTGCACGGCGCATGTCCCGCTGAAGGTTCCGCCGGGCATCACGAAGTAGCGGTGGTCTTCACCGACGGGAGCGTCCGGCATGGGGTTGATGGTGACCGTCACGGTCGACGTCGTCGCCCCGCCTTCGCCGTCCTCGACGGTGACGGTGAAGCTGTCGGCGCCGTAAAAGTCGGCGTGGGGGGCGTAGTGCACCTCATTGCGGTTCACCAACACCACTTCGCCATTGCCCGCAGGCGTGACCTCGGTGACGGCGAGGTCGTCTCCGTCGGGGTCGACGTCGTTGTCGAGCGGCTGCACAACACCTTCGCCATCTTCGTCGACGACCAGCACGTCGTCCTGCACCACGGGTGCCTGGTTCGGAGGCGGCCCTGCATCCTGTTCGACACCGGCGTCAACAGGGGCACCAGCGTCGTCGACGGGCGTGCCAGCGTCGTCGGCGGGCGTGCCAGCGTCTTCATCGCTGCCTGCGTCTTCCGGCTCGCCTCCGTCGTTCGGCTCTGGCTCGGTGGCGCCACCGTCGACGCCTGCGTCGTCAGGTGGAACATCCGGCTCGCCACCGTCGTCCGGCGGCACGTCCGGCTCGCCACCGTCCGTGTCTGGCTCTGGCTCTGGCGCCAACGTGGTTTGCACGCAGACTTTCTCGACGGTGCTGCAAACATAGTCGTCGACGCAGTCGGCGTCGGTCTCACACGGGTAGTTTGCCTGCAGAGGCTGCACCCCCAACGGGCAAGCCGCCGTCAGCGCCAACACACCCAAACCCAACAGCCGCAAGCCTCGTGCCGGCCACATCCCCATCGACGCCATGGTCCACCTCATTCAGGTGGTCAGGATACGCCAATCGCGCAGCCACCGAGGCAACGCCCAAAGGTGGGACAGGCGCCATTCCGAGCCCGCCTTGTCGTCGACAAATGACGACAACGCCTACGCGAGGCCCACGACAGGTGCGACATGCGCCCACAAGCGGTCGGTGATGACATCGACGGTGTCTTCGCCGTCGATGAGCACCCCGCCGACCTCTTCGCGCAACGTCAGATAGCGCTGGCGAATTCGACGCAGGAGATCGCCGTCGTCGTAGATTTCTTTTTGCGCACCGCGTACCTGTTGACGACGTAGAGACTCCTCGACGGTGACGTCGATGACCAACGTCAAATCCGGCGCAGCGGCGTGTTGGTTCAGCTGCCGCACCCAGCCTTCGTCGACGTGCAAGCCCTGGTACACCAGCGAGCTCAAGACGTAGCGGTCGCACAACACGTGTACGCCGTCGTCGAGCTGTCCCCGCATTTCGTCGGCCATGTGTGCCATGCGGTCGGCGGCAAACAGCAGCGCCAACAGCTGGTAGCCCTCGTCGTCAGGAGGCGCCCCACGCAGCCGCTCCCGAATCTGCTGGCCGATCCAGCCCTTCGACGGCTCACAGGTCACGTGAGCGCGATGTCCAGCCGCTTGCAGGCGCCCCTGCAGCCGCTGGGCTTGCGTGGTCGTCCCTGCGCCGTCGCAGCCTTCGATGACAATGAACGCGCCTTTGCGTTGTCCCATGACGTTGTCCTGTGTGTGTGCACGTGAAATGCGGGCGTGTCGTCGACGTCACCGAGGGCTTTTGCGCCGCTCCGGGCCGGTGTAGGTCTGGGTGGATCGGCGTCGACGCTCGCGCACCACATGTGCCGCCCGCGTCGCGCCCTCGAGAGGTGGCACCTCAGAGAGGATTTGCCGCAACTTGCCGCCGCCCACCGGACGCTCGATGCGGTCAACAGGCACCAACTCAAAGCCGACAGCGTCGTCGAGATTGTGCTCGCGCAGGTAGCGCTGCATCTCTCGCTGCAGGCGCTTTTCGAGGTCGACGGCGTCGACGCCGTCTTCACGCGAATAGCGCACCACCAACTGGTTCTGCTCGACGTGCATCAGCTGGTACTGCAGCAGTCCTGCCACCTGCAAAAACAGAATCTCAAACGGAATCGGCGGATGCGCCTGCACGTCTCCGTTGCTGGCGACGAGAAAGAAGGTGTCGTCGGCACGCCCGTGCACCCGAATGCGTCTGAAGGGATGCCCGCCGTCGCCACCAACAGGCTCGTCGAGTTCCACTTGGTCGGTGAGCGTGTAGCGCAGCAGGGGTTGGGCGGTGTTCAACAAGTTGGTCACCAGCACCTTCGCCGCCACCTGCCCCGGGCCCACCGGACGCCCGTCCTCGTCGACGGGTTCCAAGATGCATCCGTCTTCATTCACCAACAGCGCGCCCGACGCATCCGCCGTCGCCATGTGCACGCACTCGGTGGCTGCATACGTCTCCACCAGCCGCGCTTGCGGCCACGCTTCGGCCACTGCACGTCGACACGACGCCGTCATGGGCTCTGACCCCGACGTGATGACCTCTGGGTCGATCTGCAGACGCCCTTGCACCTGGGCTTCGGCCAACAGCTCCAACACCGTGGCGTAGGTGTGCAGCAGGTGCGGCTTTTGCGCGTTGAGTTCCTGCACCGCCGCCGGAATCGGCATCTCAATGTGCATCGCGTTGACGTCGAGCAGCAAGTGCCCCAACCGCGGCATCTGCTGCGCCAACAACGACGTCATAAAGTGGCCGCCCGTCGCCACCATAAACGCCATGCGGTAGCGCCGCTTCTGCGCCAATCCCATCACCTGCGGCAGCGTGAAATGGTCGCGAAAGATGCGCCCAAACGTCATCGCCCGCGTGCGCGCCCAGCTTTTGGTGTCGTTGAGAAAGAGGCCCACCTGCCCGCTCGTCCCCGACGTCATGGCCACCAGGTAGCGGTCTTGCGCCAGCTTGCCGGCGTTCGACGGGTTGCGCACCCAACGCTGCAGCTGCGGCTTGGTGAGTCCGCTCCCCGGCAAGGTGTCTTCGAGGCGGTCCTGAAACTGTTCTTTGGTGATGGCGTCGACGGCGTCGAGGCGTCCTTCACGCACCGCGGCGTCGCTCAGCTGCGGGCCATACAGCCGCGTCCTCTGTGCAGCCCGCAACAGCTTCACCAGCCGCTTTTTTCGACGGTGGAGCATGTCGGCGCGCGACGCCCCGTCATTGCGCAACGTCTGCTGCAGCTGCGCGATGAAAAAGCCGACTTCGCTGGCACCGCTCATAGGGTGGATGCTCCTCTTCCCCCATTCGACAGGGCCATGTGCCGGCCCCTCTCCGCCCCCGCTGTCGTCGTCGACGACGTCATGGCAGGCCCGTCACGACCCAGACGGCGCAAACTTCAGCAGCGACAAATGCATCCCCACCTGCTCTGGCTGCGTGCCGACCTTGGCCTTTTGCTTCATCTCGATGAGGCCGACGTTGGGCGCGTACGTCCACTCCATGGTCAGCAGGGTTTTCTCGCCCGTCTTGGTGCGCCCCTTTTGTTGGGCCCGCACCTGCACGCAGTCTTTGTACACGCCCGCTGGCACCTCGACGACGAGGCCGGTGGCGGCGATTTCGTAGTGCTCCACCGACGACGGCCCCTGCACCGCGATCCACTTGTGCCCCACCTCCAGCGGGTCTTCGAGCAAGAACCGTTGCCCGTCGAACACGCCTGCTTTGCGCTGCATGAGACGGCCGCCCATGTTGTCGACGAAGAAGCCGTTGTCGTCTTGGGCGTCGATGGTGATGGTCTGGTCTTGCTGCTGCCCTTGGGCGGCGATGCGGTACGTCCAGGCGTTGCCCACGGCCAGCGCCGAATAGTCCTTCGCCGTCCACGTTGCCGACGCAGGCTTCGCATCTGGCGTGGTGGCGCACGACGTCAACATGAACAGGGCACCCACATAGGCACCGACGACAAAAAGCATGGGGCGTGAACGACGCATGCCCCCGCATAGCACGTTCATCTGCAGACGACAGACTTCTGTCGGGCGACTGCGCTGGCGTCTTTGGCTTTTCGAGCCGGGCCAACGCATCGGCAGCTGCGACACGCACCTCGCTGACGGCGTGCCTCGCAAGCGGCTCCCGCTGGTCGCCCGCTTCTCGCTACTGTGCTGCCACAGACGGCTTCTCCAGCCGGGCGAGCGCGTCTGCCGCGGCGACACGCACCTCACTGACGGCGTGCCCTGTCGACAACGTGAACAGCCACGCCCGTCCGAGATGGGTGTCGAGCTTCTCCACCGTCGTCACCACCTGGCGTTTCAACACCGGCGAGCGCCGCGACGACGCCACCTCCACCAGCGTCCGTGTCGACCGCTCGCGCAGGTCGACGGCCGTCGGCACCATGCGCGTCAACGCCACCAACGCGTCGGCCTCCAGCTCGGTGTCGTGTTTGTCGACGAGGTCGCACAACACAGGCACGGCCGTTTCGCTGTTGCGTGTGCCCAACAAACGGATGGCCCGCTTTTTCTGCTCAACGTTCTTTCGGTCGTCGGTGAGCCACGCCAACAAGGCGTCGTCGTCGAGGTGGCCCGCGGTTCGCATCGAAAGCACCTGGCCCAACGCGTCGGCAAAGGCGTTCTGCAACATGACGTCGAGGGGCACCGAGCCATGCAGCGTCGGCGCGCTGAGACCCAGCAGGCGTTCACGACGGGCACCGACCTTTTCTGACCACTCCAGCTCCACCTGCACGATCTCTTGGTGGGCGTTCTTCTTGCCGAACGGCGCGATGCGCACGCGCAACACCGCCCCCGTCGACGCCTGCTCGTCGAGACGGGCCACGTGCCCTTGCTGCAACCAGCTCTTCACCCAGTCGCGCACTTCATCGCGCTGCAAGGCACTCGCCTGCGACGACGCCGTCACGTGCGAGCGGTCAATGTCGACGAGCAGCTTGCGCACCACAGGCACTTGTGGCCCCTGCTGACAGCCCGAAAGCGCCAGCAGCACAGCCGCCAGGACGGTCCACGCCCAAGTCCTCAAGCGTCCGCTCCTGCCGTGGCGCGGTACGTGGCCAACACTTTCGACGGCGACGGACGGCCCAACAACTTCTCCATGCGCAACGACACTTCGCACAGTTTGTCGAGGTCGATGCCCGATTCGATGCCCATGCCGTTGAGCATGTACACCAAGTCTTCGGTGGCGACGTTGCCGGCCGCTCCGGGGGCGTAGGGGCAGCCGCCGAGCCCGCCGGCTGAAGAGTCAAACGCCGACACGCCCATCTGCAATGCGACGGTGATGTTCGACAACGCCGTGCCGCGGGTGTCGTGCAGGTGCAAGGCCACCTTGTTGAGGTCGACGTTGTCTTTCACTTCGCGCAACAGCCGCTCGGTCTGCTTGGGGTTGCCGACGCCAATGGTGTCGCCCAAGCTGATTTCGTAGGCGCCGAGGTCGATGAAGCGTTTGACGACGTCGGTGACTTGCTTGGGCGCCACGTCGCCGTCGTAGGGGCAGCCCCATGCGCACGACACGTAGCCGCGAAAGGGGATGCCGTCTTCACGCGCGCGCGCCGCCACCTCGACATAGCGCTCGAAGGCTTCGTCGGTGGTGGCGTTGATGTTCTTCTTGTTGTGCCCGTCGGTGGCGGCCAACACAAAGGCCACTTCTTTGACGCCGGCCGACATCGCGTTTTCGTAGCCGCGCATGTTGGGCACGAGCACGGCGTAGTCGGTGCCATCTTTTTGCTCGACGCCACGGGCCACCTCGGCTTGGTCGGCCAACGGCGGAATCCAGCGGGGGTTCACAAAGGCGGTGATCTCCACCCGCGAGACGCCAGCATCGACCAAGCCCTCGATGAAGGCGATCTTCGACGACGTCTCCACCACGGTCTTTTCGTTCTGCAGGCCGTCCCGAGGGCCAACCTCCATGATGCGGACTCGCTTGGGCGCGTCTTGAAACATAACGGCTCCACCTGCCTCGTGGCAGCGAATGACCTGGACGTCTTGGCACAAGGCGCCGAGAAACGCGAGGGGCTCCAACGGCTTCTCCACCTGACGTGGGGCCTTCATGGATGTGCCAATCCCCGTCGTCACGGGCAAGCTGTGGGGCACTCCTAGTATTCCCTGAAGGGGGCGCAGGCCCCTACCCCCGCGTCGCTCCCAACGCTCGCCGAAAACGGATTTCGCCGAGCTTTGCTAGCGCGTCCGCGCCAGCTTGGCTTCGAGCGAGAACTGCACCGGCCCGGTGATGCTGACAAACGGATGCGTGATGGGCTGAAAGCCCAAACTGCGCCAGTCGGCTTGGTGTTCGATGCGCAGCACGCCTTCGTCGGCGGAGCCTTTCCACGTGTAGAACAGTTCCAAGCGGCGGTGACGTCGACGGGCGTCCATCCAGGCGACGGCCGAGAACATCTCGTCGGTGGGCACCTTCCCCGTGCCTGGCCGGTACTTCGGTGACACCCGGTCGGTGGAGGCGAAGCTGATGGGGCTGCCGCCAAACACGGTGCGACGGATGAAGTCGTCGCGCAGGGCGTCGCCGGTGTCGACAGAGTCGGGGTCGACGGCAAAGCGCATTTCAAAACGCCCCCAGCCTTCGATGCCGCGGGTGTCGAGGCGTTGCACCTCGACGGTGCCCGACACCGGCCCCACGTTGGTGGGCACGGTGAACTTCAGTTCGGCGCTCTCTTGCAGCACGAAGCGCCGCCCAGCGGGCTGTGCCGCTCCTTGCGACGGAGCCGCCAAGCCCAGAGCAACCACGACGACAACAGACGACAACATGCAGCCTCCTCACCGTCGACGACGGCGGTTTGCTGGTAGCAGAGCAAAGTGGGAGCGCATAGCAGAACTGTGCGCCAAACGTCGACGGTGCATGCCCGTCAGCGAGGACCATTCAACGCGCGCGCCGCCTCGTTGGCGTCGCGGCGCAACACGTCGAGGATGGCTTCTGCCTCGTTCAACGCCGCCCGCACCGCCGCGTGGGCGTCGGGGCTGAAGCCGAACCCCAGCTGCTCTTTTTGCACGCGGGAGGCCGGCACTGGCGTCGGCGCCAGAGGGTTGGCGGGGACGACTTCGACCGCCTCAAGACCGCTGATGGCAGGCTCACGTCGTGCTTCGGCGGCGAGGTCTGCCGCAGAAGCGATGCCGACGTCGACGCGCGCGCCATTGCCTTGAGACGACGCCAGCTGCGCGTCCATGGCGTCGTGCAACGCCGCCGCATCGAGCCCAACCACCTCGACCTCTTGGTCGTCGTCGGTGCGCGACGCCAGCGGCGAAGGTGGCGCCACCTCGGGGGCCGCCGGACGGGCCGTGGTCACCGGCGCACCCACCTTCGTCGGCAACTGTGAGCGTGCCTTGGCGGCCGCCCGCAACGCCTGACGGGCGCCCGCGATGGTGAAGCGTTGCACGTGCAGCAGCTCTTTCACCGCCAGCAGGGTCTCGACGTCTTTGCGACGGTATTGGCGATGGCCGCTGCGCGACTTTTGTGGGCGCACCTGCGGAAACTGTGTCTGCCAATAGCGGAGCACGTGGCTCTCGACGCCCACCAGCTGAGCGACCTCGCCAATCTTGAAGTATTTCTTGTGCGGAAGCTCGACCTTCTGCACCACTTCCCAGACACGCCCTACGTCGTCGAAGCTGCTCTCGCTCATCTGCTCTCCACAGGTCGTCTGCCGGCGTCCCTCGCACAGGCAGGTCGTCTGGCCACCGCATTTGCATCAGCGGCGCCCCCCGTACGCCCAGCGGCGTACGTCTCGCAGGCCGCAGCCCGCGTCACCAGCGAACTCAGCTGTCGGTGGTGGGCTCTGCGCCCTCGCCTGAGTTGGCGAGCTGGGCTTTGAGCACCTGGCTCGGCTTGAACGACAACACTTTGCGCGCCGAGATTTCGATCTCGCGGCCGGTCTGTGGGTTGCGTCCACGACGGGCTTCTTTGTGCCGCACTTCGAACTTGCCGAAGCCGGAGATTTTGACGTTGTCGCCGTTTTCGAGGGTCTGCTTCACCGTCTCGAAGATGAGCTCCACCAGCTCGGAGCTCTCTTTCTTCGAGAACCCGACCTTTTCGTAGACCCGTTCGACGATCTCCGCCTTGGTCATGGTGTTGCCGGTCTTGTCGTCCATGTCTCCTCCAACCCTCGGCAGCAGTGCGCCCGGGATCCATCACCTCAGCGCGCCGCCCATTCACATAGCGCAGATGCCCCAACTTCGGCGAGTGCGAAAGAGCGACTGCTCCAAAAAACCCGCCGCTTGCGGCTTGATGGCCCCCCTCGACGCCATTGACGACGAGACAGACACAAAGGGAGGCCGACTCTACTTCCCCGGCTCTCGCTTTGCATCCTCAAAGGCTTTGTCGAAGGCGTCATCGAGCGCTTTGTGTTCTTGCGCCTCTTGGCCGTCGACTTGGGCGGGCGGCGTGATGAAAAACTCCCACGTCAACCCCCACACCGCGGTGACGACGAGCGACACCAGCGCCACGCGTTTGGTGCGACGCGCCTTGTAGCCCTTTTTCTCGAGGAGCCAGGCCCCGACCCACACCGCCAACGACCACAGCGCACCGGCGTAGGCCATGGCCGGCGAAAACGGCGCCATGCCCAACGCCAGCAGACCCGCGACCCACAAAAAAGGGACCTTCTTGGGCGCGGCGTCTTTGACTGCAGACTCGGCCGTCTCGGACGGCGTCTCCGTCGACACGGCCTACTCCCGCACCTGGGCACTGAAGCGTTCTTCGGCGTCTTTGATGATCGCCGCGGTCGCCTTGGTGATGTCTTTGTCGGTGAGGGTGCGTTTTTGCGAGCGAAACACGAAGCTCAGCGCCACCGACTTCTTGCCGGCTTCGAGCTGGTCGCCTTGGTAGATGTCGAACACGTCGACATCCTCGAGCAACGTGCGCACCTTGTCGTTCTGCGAGATGGCCTGCGCCAGCTCCCCAACCGCCAAGCTCTCGTCGATGACGAAGGCCAGGTCGCGCTTCACCGCCGGGAATTTCGGCAGTTCGGCCGCCTCGGTCGTCAGGCGGGCGATCTCGGCCAGCGCCTCGACGTCGAATTCGAAGGCATACACCGGCACTTTCACGTCGGTGGCCTCCAGAACATCGGGGTGCACCTCGCCCATGACGCCGATGCCGATGGCGGGCTGCTTCGCGTTGGCACTCTGCACGAACACCTGCGCGCGGGCGCGGGGGTGCAGGTGCGCCTCGTCGGCCTCAGCGAAGGTCACCGTGTTTTGGTGCAAGGCCAAGTCGACGCCGAGGGTTTCAAGGATGTCTTCGACCACGCCTTTGAGGTCGTAAAAGTCGACGCCACGGGCCTTTTCGGCATGGTGATGTTCAGCGGCCGCGCCCAACATCACGCCGCCCAACCGCGACGCTTCGATGGCGTAGGCGTCGCCGCCGGTGGGGCCGTCGGGGTCGTCTTTGCGCGCGACTTTGCCGTTTTCGTTTTTGCCCAAGAACACGCCACCCACCTCGTACAGGCGCAGGTCAGACACGCCGTGGCGCAGGTTGTGCGACGCATTGCGCATCAGGCGCGGCAGCAGCGACGTGCGCAGGTATTTGGTCATCTCCCCCAGTGGGTTTTGGATGGCCACCCACTTGCTCTCGTCGTCAGAGACCAGCTTTTGCTCGGCTTCGGAGACGAAGGCGAGGTTCACGGCTTCGAAGAACCCGTGGCTGGCGAGCACTTTGCGGCTGCGCTCGACGACGGCGTGCTGGTGGTGGTTGAACAGGGCGCGGGCCTCGCCGCGCCGCGCCGGCAGCGTGGGCTCGACTTTGTCGTAGCCGACCAACCGCAGAATCTCTTCGATGAGGTCGACTTCGCGGGTGAGGTCAGGACGCCACGTGGGCACGCGGAACCGGATGCCGTCGCCGTCGCGTCCGACGATCTCCAGCCCCAAGCGCATGAGGTGCTCTGAGATGACGCCCTCGTTGAGTTCAGCGGGGGGAATGCCCAACAGCGACGACGCTTTCGCCGGACGCAAAGGCACCACTTCTTCTTCGATCTTCTTCGGGTAGACGTCGATGGCGCCGCGGGCGACCTCGCCATCGCCGAGCTCGGCGATGAGTGCTGCTGCGCGGTCGAGGCTGGCGCGCACGCCGTTTGGATCGCAACCGCGTTCGAAACGGTGGCTGGCCTCAGAATGGAGGTCGAATTTGCGGGCCGTTTTGCGCACGCTCGACGGGTCGAAGTAGGCGGCCTCGAGGAGGATGCGGGTGGTGCCGTCAGACACCTCGGTGTTGGCGCCGCCCATGACGCCGGCCAACGCGATGGGGCCTTTGGGGTCGGCGATGACGACGTCGCTGGCCTCGAGTTTGCGCTCTTGGCCGTCGAGGGTTTCGAGCACTTCTCCGTCGGTGGCGCGGCGCACGATGACTTCAGGACGGTCGCGCTCTTTGCCGATGCGGTCGAGGTCGAAGGCGTGCAGGGGAATGCCGCGCTCCATCATCACCACGTTGGTGACGTCGACGATGTTGCTCACCGAGCGCACGCCGCAAGCCGCCAAACGGGCCTTCAGCCACGCCGGCGAGGGGCCGACTTTGACGTCGTTGATGACGCGGCACGCGTAGCGGGGGCAGCCGGTGGGGTCGTCGATGGTGACGTGTGCAAACGACTCGATGGGGCCGCCGCGTTCGGCACAGGCGGGGGAGCCTTGAATCTTCGCGCGCACGCCAAGGATGGCGGCGAGTTCGCGTGCGATGCCAATGTGGCTGAGGGCGTCGGGACGGTTGGGCGTCACGCCGAAGTCGAAGACGGTGTCGTCGTAGTCGATGGCTTGCGCCAGCGGCATGCCGGGCGTGAGGTCGTCGCCGGCGAGCACCATGATGCCCGCATTCTCGTCGCTGAGCCCCAGCTCTTGCTCGGAGCACAACATGCCGAACGACTCGACGCCGCGAATCTTCGACTTCTTGATCTTGAAGTTCTCGCCGAGAACGGTGCCGACGGGCGCGAACGCCGCGTAGTCGCCTTGCTTGAAGTTCTGCGCACCACACACCACCTGCAGCGGCGCTTCGCCACCGGCGTCGACCTTGCACACCGACAGTTTGTCGGCGTTTTCGTGCTGGGCCTTCTCGATGATGTGGCCGACGACGATGGCTTCGATGCCGTCGTCGAGACGCACGGCTTCTTCGAGTTCGAAGCCGCCGAAGGTGAGCTTGTCGGCGATGTCTTGGTCGCTGAGGTCAGCGGGAACGTCGACGAGTTGTTTGAGCCAGTTGAGACTGATCCGCATGTGCGAACCTCATGCGTGTGAACACGCGCGCAATGAAGGGGGCTGAAAAGCGAGGGTGTCGACGTCGCGGCTACAAGAACTGCGTCAAGAAGCGGCGGTCGTTTTCGAAGAGCGTACGGATGTGTTCGATGCGGTAGCGCAACATGGCCACGCGCTCGACGCCGATGCCAAAGGCGAAGCCGGTGACTTGGTCGGGGTCGAAGCCCGAGGCTTCGAACACCGCAGGGTCGACCATGCCGGCGCCCATGATTTCAATCCAGCCCGTGCCCTTGCACAGGGGGCAGACGTCGTCGTCGATGTGGCCGTGGCCGCCACAAGCGAAGCACGAGATGTCGACCTCGACGCTGGGCTCGGTGAACGGGAAGAAGCTGGGACGCAGCCGCACTTTGGTGTCGGGGGCGAAGATGCGCTCGGTGAACGCCTGCAGCGTGCCCTTCAAGTCGCCAAAGGTGACCTCTTTGTCGACGTACAGGCCCTCCACCTGGTGAAACATCGGGCTGTGGGTGAGGTCGTCGTCGTGGCGGTACACCCGGCCGTAGCACGCGGCGCGCACCGGCGGCTCTTGCAACGCCAACATGGTGCGAATCTGCACGGGCGAGGTGTGGGTGCGCAGCACCACGTCGTCGTCGACGTAGAAGGTGTCTTGCATGTCGCGCGCGGGGTGGTCGGGCGGCATGTTCAACGCTTCGAAGTTGTAGAAGTCGTGCTCGACCTCTGGGCCTTCGGCGCGTTCAAAGCCGAGGCCAGCAAGCACGGCGAGGATGTCTTCAGACGTCTTCGTCAGCGGGTGCTGCCCGGCGAGCGGACGACGACGCCCGGGCAAGGTGAGGTCGAGGCGCTCGGCCATTTGCGCGTTGCGCGCTTGTTGCTGCAGCTCCGCCTTCGACGAGTCGAGGAGGTCGGTGATGCGGTCGCGGACCTCGTTGGCGAGCTTGCCCACTTGCGGCCGGTCTTCTTTCGACACGGCGCCCATGTTGCGCAGCACCGACGTCAGGCGGCCTTTTTTGCCGAGGAACTTCACGCGCAGCGCCTCGATGGCGTCGGACGTTTGGGCGTCAGGGATGAGGCTCTCGGCGTCGCCTTTGAGCTGACCGAGTTGGTCGCTGATCTCTTGGATGTCCAAGGGAAATCTCCGTGTCCCCGTCTTGGGTGCAAACCACGCTTGGGCAAAGCCGGTTCACGACGGGCGTGCATTCTTTGTCGACGTCAATGGCGCCGTTCATCGTGGCGGACGCTACTCGAACCGGCGGCATTCTGCGACTGCCAAATGTGGTTTTCGCGCACTTTTTCGCGGCCGTTTTGGCGCCGAGGGTTCGGCCGGTTTTCCGTCGTCATGCGCCCCTGCGTCGCCGCAATCAGGCACAAAAAAACCCCAGGCTGAGCCTGGGGTCTTTGATGTCGATCGACAGGGCTCAGCGGGCGAGTTTGGTCACCGCTTCAAAGCCAGCAGGATCGTTGACCGCGAGGTCGGCCAGCGCGCGGCGGTCGAGGCCGACGTTGGCTTTTTTCAGGCCACCCATGAGGGTGCTGTACGACAGACCGTGCAAGCGAGCGCCAGCGTTGATGCGGGCGATCCACAGCTTGCGGAAGTCGCGCTTCTTCACCTTGCGGTCGCGGTAGGCGTATTGCAGGCCTTTCCACACGGCGCCACGGGCGGTGTTGTACAGACGGCTGCGCGTACCGCGGTAGCCGGAGGCGAGTTTCAGAAGGCGTTTGCGACGACGGCGCGCCTTGGTTCCACGAGTCACCCGAGACATGGGCTCTCCTTCAAACTGAGGGCCAAGCGATCAGGCATTCATTTGCCCTGATGCAGCCCTGAAAAGGTGGGGTGCTTCTGTGTGTGACGACAGAAGCAGAGGTTGAATCACTTCAAGAGGTACGGGATCTGACGGGCAATCAGCTTCATGTCGCCGTCGCTCATGTAGTTCGCGCGTTTCTTCTGACGAAGAACCTTGCGGCTCTTGTTGGACAGGCCGTGACGACGGCCTTTCGAGCCGAACTTCACCTTGCCCGTGCCGGTGACGCTGAAGCGCTTGGCGGCGCCGCGCTTGGTCTTCATCTTGGGGTTGTTGCGTCCCCGGGATTTTTTGCAACCGGCCATGCCGAACTCCAAACTTGCGCAATTGTTGGCGCTTTTCACGCCGCGCGCTCTGATAAATGGGATCGCCAAAGAGGCGAGGCCCAGATGCATATCGGACTTGTCTGCAAACGCAAGGCATAGACCGGGGTTTTCTGCCTTCTGCCGCATTTGCCCCACCCGCGGTGGCCCGTCAGTTGTCTCCAGGGCGGGCGCGCTCAACGTTGTGCACGCCTTTGACGCCCTCCAGGGCCTTCACCACCTTGCGCAGCTGGTTGAGGTCGAGGATGCCGCATTTGAAGACGTTGATGGCATTGCCGTCGCCACTGGCGCGACAGTTGGCCTCGGAGATGCTGACGTTGTTGCGCTGAAAGGCGGCCGAGAGATCGGCCAGCATTCCTTCGCGGTCGTCTGTGGTGACGCGCAGCGAAATGGGGCGGGAGAAGGTGGTGGTGTCGTCCCAGCTGACTTTGAGTTTGCGCTCGGGGTCGAGTTCCAAGACCTTCTGACAGTCGGCCCGGTGGATGGTGAGCCCCCTGCCCCGGGTCACGAAGCCGACGACGGGGTCGCCCTTCACCGGCGAGCAGCACCGCGCGTAGTGCACGAGCATGTCTTCGATGCCCTCGATTTTGACGCCGGACGCAGAGCGTTTGGCGACGCGGTCGATGAGCTGGCTGAGACGGCTTTTGCGCTTGGGCTCGACGCTGGGACGCTTGATGATGTCGTCGGGCAACACCCGCTCGGCGACGTGCTGTGCGGTGAGCTTGCCGTAGCCAACGGCGATGAAGATCTCCTCGGGCGTCTTGTATTTGGAGGAGTCGGAGAATCCCTGCTCGAAGGCGCCTTCTTTGAGCTTTTTCGCGATGGACTGGCCGAACCGCTTGAACTCTTTGTCGACGAGCTCTTGCCCAATTTGACGGCTGCGTTCGCGTTCGATGGCCCGGACGTGGGCACGGATTTTGGTGCGCGCCTTCGACGTCTTGGTGAAGTCGAGCCAGTCTTTCGACGGCAACGACCCCTTTTTGGTCATGATCTCGCAGGTGTCGCCGCTGTCGAGGACGTGGCGCAGCGGCACCATGCGTCCGTTGACCTTGGCGCCCACGCATTGCTCGCCCACCTGGGTGTGGATGGCGAAGGCGAAGTCGACGGGGGTGGCGCCACGGGGCAGTTCGATGACGGCGCCGTTGGGGGTGAAGACGAAGACCTCGTCGGCGAAGAGATCGAATTTCACGCTGTCGAGAAACTCGTTGGGGTCTTTGAGGTCGCGCTGAAAATCCATCAGCTGGCGCAACCACCGAAAGCCTTCTTCACGTCGTTCTTCTTGGGGCTTGAGGTGAAAGCCCGGGCCGGGTGCGGCGGGTTCGCCGCCGGGGCCGTCTTCTTTGTATTTCCAGTGGGCGGCGATGCCCGCCTCAGCGATGGCGTGCATCTCGTGCGTGCGGATTTGAATTTCGATGCGGTGGCCGCCCGGCACGACGACGGTGGTGTGCAGCGACTTGTAGCCGTTGGGCTTCGGCATCGCGATGTAATCTTTGAAGCGCCCTGGAATGGGGCGCCACTTGGCGTGCACCAGGCCGAGCGTCTCGTAGCACTCGCCGATTTGATCGGTGAGCACGCGAAAGGCGATGAGGTCGTGCACCTCTTCGAACGGAACATTCTTCGACGCCATCTTCTTGTAGATGGACCACAGGTGTTTGGGGCGTCCGCTGACTTCGAAGTGTTTGTGGCGGTCGTCGTCGAGGACGTCGCCAATCTCGTGGGTGGTGTCTTCGATGAACTTGGCGCGTTCTTTTTTGGTTTGCCCCAGCTTCTCGCTCAGCTCGCGGTATTCGCGGGGCTTGAGGTAGCGAAAGGAGAGGTCTTCGAGTTCGATCTTCAACCAGCTGATGCCGAGGCGGTTGGCGAGGGGCGCGTAGATCTCCATGGTCTCGCGCGCGATGCGCTCTTGCTTCTCGGGCTTCATGGCGCCGAGGGTGCGCATGTTGTGCAAGCGGTCGGCGAGCTTCACGAGGAGCACGCGGATGTCGCGCGCCATGGCCACCAACATCTTGCGGAAGTTCTCGGCCTGCTTTTCTTCAGACGTTTGAAACTCGATGGCGCCCAGCTTGGTGACGCCGTCGACGAGGTGAGCGATGTCGGCCCCGAACATGCCGTTGATGTCGTCGAGGGTCGCCAGGGTGTCTTCGACGGTGTCGTGCAACAGACCCGTGCACACGCTGGCCTCGTCGAGCTTCATCTCAGCGAGGATGCCGGCGACGGCGAGGGGGTGGATGAGGTAGGGCTCGCCCGTCTTGCGCACCTGACCGGCATGCACCTTGGCGGAGTAGACGTATGCTTTTTTGAGCAGCTCGACGTCGGCGTCGGGGTGGTACGCGAGGACTTGCTCGATGATGTCGTTCAGGCGCAAGGGCAGAAGCTCGTCAGAAAAGGCGGATGGGGAGGCGGCTCAGGGATCAGGACGCCCGCGACGGGCGCACCTTGAATGGTGACGACTTTTGCCCCTGGTGCGCAAGCTTGTGACCGTCTGTCGGGTGGATCGCCGTTGGCGGCCATCAGCCTCCCGCGTCTCCGGCGTCGTTCTGCCCGGCGTCGTTCTGCCCGGCGTCGTTCTGCCCGGCGTCGTTCTGTCCCGCGTCGTTCGGCCCCGCGTCGTTCGGCCCGGCATCGGTGGCACCGGCATCTGTGCCCTGCCCTGCGTCTGCAGCACCTGCGTCGGGAGCGCCAGCGTCGGGTGCCGGGCAGGTGGTCTCGAGTTGCCCGCCGGCGAGGAAGGCGCACGACCACATGTCGTTGCTGCACAGCGCCTGGGTCACGGGAGCCTGGCCGCATTCGAGGACACATCCTGGCGCCGGGCCGGTGCATCCGCCGGCAGGGCCGCCGTCGACGACACCGCCGTCGGGATCGGTGCACATGTTTGAGAGCACGGCACCCGCGATGAAGCTGCAGTCCCATTGTTGGGTCTGGGCGTCGCAAGCCGCCTGGGAGAGGGTGTTGCCACCGCATTCGACGAGGCAGTCGGGGCGTGGGTCTTGGCATCCGCCGCAGTCGTCGACGGAGACGCCGAAGTCGCATTGGTAGCGTCCGCCGATGCACTCTTGGTCGTAGGTGAAGTTGTCGGTGCAGCTCGCCCGGCACTCGCCCGGCTCGCCCACGCAGTCGGCCGTGTAGCACTCGACGCCGTTGGCCGAGATGCCGAGCTCGCACACCCATTCGCCGTTGATGCAGATTTCGCCGACGGCGGGCTCGCCCCAGCACGTCGTCACGGGGCAGGTGTCGCGCAACACGCCGGTGCTGCAGACTTCGCTGCCCTCGACGCATTCGGCGGCGCCCACGGTGGTCTCGTCGCCACAAGCCGCAAAACAAGTGGACGGTTCTTCAGGGCAGTTGGCGTCGATGTTCACCGAGCAGCCTGGCGGCCCTTCTTCGACGGCGCAGGTGCCGCAGTTGCAGAACAACCCACTTTCACAGTCGAGGTTGGTGGCGCAGTCGCTGCCCGCAGGGAACCCAGCCTTGGGTTCGGGCCCGCCGACGCAGTTGACCGTCAAACCGACGCAGCACAGAGCGAAGACGACGGCAATGGAGCGGAGCATGCGGGCGATGGCCATGGCGGGGAGCCTTTCTTCGGCGTGGCCACGCTGGGCCATGCGGCAGACACGTCGAGTGTGGCGGATCTTCGGCCGCTTCGCACGTCTTTCGCGTCGTTGTCGCCGCTTGCCGGTCGACTACCGCTTGGCCTTGGGGGCCTTCTTGCCCTTCTTGGCAGGGGGCTCAGGGGCACCGGCTTCGGTGGCGCGGGGGCCGCCGGACTCGGTGACCTTCCACTCTTCCCAGAGGTTGAGGATGAGGCTGACTTGCGACAGGGCGAACTCGCTGTCGAGGTGGGGGAGTTCGTGAAGCACCTGCGCGAAGAACTGGTGGTAGCGCTCGGGCGTGAAGTAGCGCAGCAACGTTTCGCGGGCTTCGGCGCTGACGTCGAGAAACTCAACACCCATGCCGGTGGGGTCGCGGGGGTCGTCGTGGTCGACGACGTGCACGATGCGTCCGTGCAGAGCGAGGGGGCCTTCGGGCAGTTCGAGTTCGACCATGAGGTCGACGCCGTTTTTCAACAAGAAGTCTGAGACCAAGAACACGCCGCCGAGGCACATGTTGCCCGTGACGCTGAAGGCCTCGAACCGCAGATGGGCCTGGGCGGTGTCGCCTGCGGCTTCGCCACGGACGATGCCGCCGTCGGGGATGAACAACCGGCACGGCAGTTCGAGAGGGATGCGCTCGTATCGACGTTGGGATTCAGCCATGCACGCAGTTAACAAAGGCGCCGACGACGACGCAACCAAGGGCCCGGCCGACTTGACCAACGGCGCCAACCGTGTGGGTCGCCGGTGTAACTCTTCGGGCCGCGACGCCGTAGACTCGCAAGTCGGTGCGGGTGCACCCACTGGAGTTTCTGATGTCGTCTCGCCGTTTGCTCGTGTTGTCGCTCTTGGTTTCTTGCACCTTCCTGCTGGCAGTGTCGGCGTCGGCCGGGCCCCCCAAGCCCACTCCCTCGTCGAGCAAGGGCGCTTCGAAGAAGGCGTCGTCGACGGGCGTGGTGCTGAAAAAGAGCGCCCACGACGTGCGCACCACGGCCGACCGCCTGGTGCAGGTGCTGCAAAAAAAGGGGATGACGGTGTTCACCCGCATCGACCACGCCCAAGGCGCCAAAAAGGCCGGGATGACGTTGCGCCCGACGGAGCTGGTGGTGTTCGGCAACCCCAAGGTGGGCACGCCGTTGATGAAATGCCAGCAGTTGGTGGCGCTCGACCTTCCGCAAAAGGCGCTCATCTACCAAGACGCCGATGGGGACGTGTACCTGGCGTACAACGACCCGCAGCACTTGGCGCAGCGGCACGACGTCAAGGGCTGTGAAGCGGTGCTGAACAAGGTGGCGGGGGCATTGCACAAGTTCTCCACCGCAGCGACGTCCAAGTAGGACATCAACGAAGCAGACGGAGCAGCGAGCGCGACGCGTACACATGGCGTGCGTGGTCGCCGCTGCGGACGGACGACAGCAGTGGCTCCGTCGACACGGCGCCTCGTCGAACGCCCACGATGCTGCCGAACATGCTGGCGTTGGTGTCGGCGTCTCCTCCGCACGCGATGACGTCGATCAGCCCCGCGGCCAGGTCGACCTTCTCGTCGACGAACGCTGCGCAGGCGATGGCGAACGGGACAGATTCGGCCGAAAAGCCAGACGTGCCCAGTTGGCTCGACAGCGACGACGGTGGGCCGAGCGCAACGCCACGCAAGGCATCTCGCGTTTGGCTGTCGCACGTGACCTCGACGACGTGGGCGACGAGTTGCTGCCCCCACATCCCCCGCTGTGCGCCCTGAAGGGCCGCGACCAATGCGAGCGCGCCTGCGTAGGCCTCGTCGTTCTTGTGGGTGATGCGGCAGATGTCGCGGAGCCGCTGTCGGCCCGATGTGTCGTCGACGTCGAGAAACGGCGCCAACGGGGCCACCCGCATCGCCGCTCCATTGCCGGCGGCGTATTCGCCGGCATGCCCTGCCACGGCCCAGTGGTCGCCTTGCGCGAGACTGCGAAGGGCGGTGAGCGTGCTTGCACCGACGCCGCTCACGACGCCATCACGGTAGGCCCGCAAGAGCTCTTCTGCGACGCGTTCGGGGGTGGGGACGCCCCCGCCAGCGTCGACGGCCCTGCAGGTGGCCAACAGCAGCTCGGTGTCGTCGGAGGTGAACGCACGCGCTGGCCTCTCGACGACCAACGGCGGCTCTCGCCCCTCAAACGGACGCCCCCAGGCATCGCCGACGACAGCGCCCGCCATCATTCCGCAGAACGTGGCTGCGTCCCACGTCGTCACGCCCACCATCTCGTCACGCATACCATCTCGTCACGACCCACGCGTCACGTTCACGACGTCAGGGCCCGCTCAATGCCCTTGAACCGCTTGGCCGCAAACGGCGCCATCTCTGGATGCGTAAACACGTACAGCTGCGGCTTCGCCAGGGCGTCGATGACTTTGTCGACGAGCACGTTGACGTCGAGCCCTTCGGTCACCAGCTGCTCGACTTTGTCGGCCCATGCTTGGGCTTCGTCGTCGGACATCAGCGTTTCGTCGTCGCCCTCAGGTGGCGTTTGCGTGCTGTGCAAGTTGGTCTGCAAGAAGGCCGGGCACAGCACCGTCGCTTTGATGTGCGGTGCCTCTTGTTTGAGGTCGTGGGCGAGGCATTCTGTCAGGGCGACGACGGCGTGTTTGGTGGCGCAGTAGGTCGACATGCCCGGCGGCGTGAGCACCCCTGCCATCGACGCGGTGTTGACGACGTGGGCGGCTTCGCCGTGGTCGATCATGTGCGGCACGAAGGCTTGCACGCCGTGCACCACGCCCATGAGGTTCACGTCGACGAGCCATTTCCACTTGGCAGACGACATCTTCCACATGGGCCCCGCGACTTGCACGCCGGCGTTGTTGAACAGCAGGTGCACCTTGCCAAAGGCCTTGACGGCGGCGCTGCGCAAGGCCTCGACGTCGTCGCGATTGCCGACGTCGGTGACGTGGGTGACGACGTCGCCGCCGATGTCTGCAGCCGCTTGGCGAAGCGCATCCGCGTTGACGTCGGCGAGGACGAGGTTGCAGCCCTCCAGCGCCAGCCGCTGCGCGAGCGCGTAGCCGATGCCGGAGGCGGCGCCGGTGATGACGGCGGTTCTGCCTTGTTGGGTCATGGGGGTCTCCTCGTCAGGCAATGCTGCCGTTGGCCTTTTGCACCTTGCGGATGCGGCGGCGGATGGTGTCGAGTGCGTCGTCGTCGGCGAAGTGAAACTGCCGCACCTCGACGTCGAGGGCCTCGTCGCCGAGGGCGCGGGCGATGGCGGCGCGGCGGCCGTTGCCCTCGAAGGTGACGTAGCCCTCGCCCTCACCCATGTCGACGACCTGAAAGCCGGTGACCGATTTGAAAGCGGCCAGCTCGTCGTGGGCGGCGATGAGGTCTTCGCTGAGGCGTCGTCCGTGGGCCTCCACGAGGGGCATGGCGTCTTTGAGCGCAGCGGCGCGCTCGTCGGCTTTGGCTTCGGCGGTGGGACGGTTGATGGGGTGAATCGGACGCATCTTGCGGTGGTCGAGAAAGACGTGTTCGACGCGCACGTTGGTGGCGCGGATTTCGGCGACCGCTTGGGCGAGGAGCAAGTCGGGAACATCCATCTTGGCAAGCTCGGGCAGCTTCTGCGCGCCCCACTCGAAGAACTGGGCGGCCCGGCTGAGCACGTCGTCGTCGCCCTGCTCGGCTTGCTCGGCTTTCGACTCGGCGTCGAGACGCAGCACATCTTGGCGCACCACGCGAATGACGTCGTCGACCTCGCACCGTTGGGCACGGACGTCGCGCAGCAGAGTGTCGATGCGCTGCAGCGCCTTCAGCTGCCCTGCGCGTTGCGTGTCGTCTTTGGCCAGCATGGCATGGTGCATGCCGTCGTAATCTGGCGTTTCGTCGAGCACAGGCGCAGCCGCGGCAGACGGCAGCGGCGCGTCGTCGTCGACGACAGGACGGACGATGGGCTCAGGCCCGCTGCCTTTGGCGCGCGACCAGGTGAACAACGACGCCACCGTGCCCAACAAGCCCACCAAGAAGTAGCCCCAGTGCGCTTCCAAGGCCGGCGCCAAACCGAGTGCCCCCAGCCGCTCTCCGACGACGACGATGCCCGCCATGACGACGTGCACGATGCTCCCGAGGGCGAAGTTGGCGGTGAGCAAACGCTTGTCAAACAGCGCTCGCTTCACGAACAACACGATGGCCCCCGTCGACACCGTCGTCAGCGACAGCAGCCCGAGCGTGGTGCGCACGGGCGTGTCGGCCATCCAGAACATCACGGCGTACAACGCCGTCGTCAGGGCCACCGTCGCAAAGAAGAGCGTGTTGCGCCATGGCATGTCAGGCGTCGCCTCCGGCGCTCGTGGCGCGGGCCTCGCAGAAGGCTTTGACGGCGTGCATGTCGTCGGTGATGGCTTTTTGAATCATCCCGCGAATCATCGGCGTCATCAGACGCGCCAGCATCTTGTAGGGCTTGGCCATCATGACGACGGTGAGCTGGGTGTGGCCGTCTTCGTCGGCCACCGAAAACAGCGTATCCCAGATGGTGCCGCCTTCGTCGCTCACCAGGCGCACGCGGTCGTTCTCGACGTATTCGGTGACCTTCAGCGTCGTCGTCGCGCTCTTCTTGCCCATCTTGCGGGTCTCTTTGAAGCGCGCGCCGAGCCCTCGTTTGTGTTCAGACAAGAACTCCACGTCGACAATGTCGTCGACGACCTGGGAAAAGTTGTCGATGTGGGCCACGCAGTCGAAGACGTCGTCGACTGGTGCTGCAACGTGAACGGTGACTTCTGTGGTGCTCATGTGCCCCCCCTGCATTGCCTTCGCATAGCGCGATGACGACGTCGTGGGAAGCGAGGGGCCGAGCGCCAACCTTAAAACATGACGCCCGCCTGCACCGTCGCCATCGGCGCGATGGTGTCGACGATGCGCTGCACGTCGGAGGGCGCCTCCGGAGCGTAGATGTGGCGCAGCCGAACCTCGCCCATCAGCCGCACCTTGCGGGTGATGTGGATGTGCACGCCGCTGGTGGCCTCGCTGATCATCCGCGCCTGGGTGCCCTCCCCCCACTGCCGAAACAGCTGGGCAAACCCCGCCGACAGCGTCAAGGGGATGCCCGTCTCGACGGCAATGTCGACGTGGTGCCCGACGGCGTGGCCGTCTTTGAGCACGCCCCAGTCGTCGCCCGCAAACAACGGAGCGACGGTGATGACCCCTTGGGCGGCGACGACTTCGGCGCGCACCCGCAGCAGCTTGTAGCGCGCGAACACCCCAGCGCCTTGGCGAGCACGCACGACGTCCTCGTCGTCGATGACGCGGGTGCCGTGGTTGGCCCAGGCAAACGCCGAGACCTCGTTGCGAAACGGCCCCTTGCCGCCCAACACGTAGCTCAACTGCAACCGCGCGGTGGCGTCTTTGTGGTTGTCGACGTCGAGCGCCCCCTTTTGCCCTTGGTGCACCATCACGGCGTACGACAGACGAAAGTCGCCGAAGGGCAGCGTGTCAAAGGCCATGGCGCCGACGTCGCGAAAGGCGAAGTTGTCGCCGACGGCCTTGCCGTCGACGATGCGGTTCTCGAGCAGCAGGTGGCGCATGGGCAGGCTGTAGTCGATGAAGTTCATGACGAGGGGCACCACCTCCAAGGCCTCGTCGGCGGTGGGCACTTTGAACTGCCCCAGGCGCAACCGCACGTACGGGATGGCGCTGACGGTGATGGAGGCGTCGAGGACGCTGTAGCCGTTTTCTCTCGTGGCGGGGGCCTGCCCAAAGTCGGCGTTGAAGAAGAAGTTCACCTTCTTGTCGGTGTGGGGGACGGCGCCACGCAAGCCCGCTCGCAGTCGACGCATTCGAAATTCGAGGTCGCTCGACTGGGTGTTGAACAGCGGGAGCTGGCCGTTTCTCGACGAGAACTTCTCAGACGTCAGGCCCGACACGGGCTCTGCCAAGATGAGGCTCTTCGCCGACAACTGTACAAAGCCCACCGGGCGGATGTGACCGTCGCCGACCTCTTCGGTGCCGAGCAAGAGTGGCCAGTCGGCCGCCCACGCCGTCGTCGTCGACGACAGCGCGAGTGCGAGAAAAAACAGCAGGAGCATCGGGCGACGCATGGGCAACTCCCAGGACGTTGGAGCGGAGTGACGACGTGCAAGCATCAGTAGCGAGCGTCTTTGGGCTTGTGGCCTTGGGGCCAATCGCCCGCCTTCTTGGCGAAGTCTGGGCGGTCTTGGTGGATGACGTAGGCGGCGATGTCCCAAGCCTCGTCGTCGGTGAGGGTGCCGCCCTGCCCGAGCGGCATGTTGTGTTTGATGAATCCTGCGGCGGTGCGTTGCCGGGCCATGCCGGCAGCGACGTTGTAGGCCGCGCTGCCCCACAACGCGGGGAAGACGTAGGTCTTGCCATCGGGCCCGTAGTTGCCTTCGCCGTTTTGCCCGTGGCAAGCCGCGCACTTCACTGCGTACAACGCCTTGCCAGCGTCGCGGTCGGGCGCCCGCTCCAAGTCGAGCTTGGGAATGCCTCGCCCTTCAGGGCTCTCGCCCTTTGCAAAGCCGACCGAGAGGGTGTCGTAGTAGGCGAGGATGGCGGCCATCTCTTCGCTGTCGTCGTCGAGAGCGGTGCCGGCCATGCTGCGCTCGAAGCAGTTGTTGACGCGTTCTTTGAGCGAGTCGACCTTCGCCGACCGATGCCGAAACTGTGGGAAGCGCGCGTTGAGCCCCACCCATGGCGCCGCCTTCGCTGTCTTCCCTCCTTGCAGGTGGCAGGTGGTGCAATGCAACTGGTTGCCGACGTTGTTGGGAAGCAGCTCGTAGGTGCGACTCAGCAGCTCCAGCCCGCGTTTGGCTTGGGCCGCTTTCTCGACGCTGACGGAGCCAAACGTCGTCGGCATGGGCACCACACGCGTCGCCTTGAACGGGACGTCGAGCGCGTAGGGCACCTGGTCGTCGTTCGCGTCTGGGAACCCGGCAGGAGATGCGTCGGGCGCCTCTGGCCTCGACGTCACTGCCGGCTCAGAGGGAGGCGCAGCCGATGGCTCGGCGTCGCAGGCAGAAACAGCAATCGACGTCACCCACAGGGCGACCAGCGAAACAGACAAGCGAGAGACAGACACGGGCAACTCCTTCGTGCCCAGTGCTTCTGCAGACGATGTGCCAGCCGAATTCTCGCCTTTTGTTTCAGGTTTGCGTGCATCTGCAGCAGGTTTCGCCGCATACGTTTCAACTTTTGGATCAATGCGTGAAACACAACCTGATGCTCAGGGTGCGGCATGACGTCGAAGAAAGGCCGAGATGGCTGGCTGTGCCGCGCGGTTGGCCGAAGCGCCATGCCCCGCTTCTGGCAGAGCCACCAGCTGTTTGTCGGCGTGGGCCCAAAGCGCAAACAGCTCCCGGCTTCCGCTGTGGTCGATGATGACGTCGCGCTCGCCGTAAACCAACAGCAAGGGCAGCGTCGCTGCCGCCGCGTTGTCGGGGGCGCGCTCAAGGCTGGCGCCCAGCCCCTGCAGATAGCGCAAAGAGAAGTAACGCACGACGGTGGGGTCTGCCTGGCGGGCCATCACTTCCGCGCGGTCTTCGCCATCGAGACGGTCGGCGCCGGCCATCATGTCGACGGTGAGGGCGCTGCTGCGAAACACGGCGTTGAAGCCGAAGGTCACGACGTCGACGAACGACGGCCCCATGGTGTCGGTGTATTTGTACGCCGGATTCAGCAGCACCACCCCCGCAAACGGCGCCGGCGCGCGGCGCATGACGTCGAGCGCGAGGGCGCCGCCAGCACTTTGCCCCAACAAAAAGACGGGAGCGCCAGCGGCGGCATCGTCGAGAAAGTGGGCAAAGAGGTCGAAGTCGTCGTGGATCTTTTGAAAGTCGTCGACGTCACCGCGCGGCCCCTCTGAAAACCCAGACCCGCGCGGGTGAAACTGGGCCACCCCAAAGCCTGCCGTCAGCAGCGCAACGATGAGGTCGTCGTCGTCGTCGCGGGTGGCGCCCCCGGTGCCCTCCAACAGCCACACCCAGCCCTTCATCGACGACGTTGGATGCAGTTTCGCAAACAGCCGCGTGCCGTCTGACGCGTGCAGCCATGTCTGATGGGACGCTGGAGCCGCCACGGGCGCATGCAGCAGGAGAGGATGGGAGGCGCAGCCCAATGACGACAACGACGACGACAACGCCACCCACAAAAGGCCCATCCAAACCCAACGACCCCGCGCAGACACCACCGATGCATTCGCCATGGCGCTTTCTTTCAGGACGGCAGCGTCGTCGCAATGCACCCTGGGCAACAAACAGGGAACCTTTGACGCGGCCGCGGCGTCTGCGTCGTCATGCGTGGAGTTCGTCTGTTCGTCGTCGTCGCGGCCCTTGGCCTTGCCCTTTGTCTTCTGCCTGGAGGTGCGTCGGCGGCGCGGCTGTCGTCGGGCGTTCACCTCGACGACGTCGTCCCCCGACACCAGTGGCAGCCGACGTACACCAAGCCCGCTGGCGTGACGTCGTACGCTTCGTTGAAGGAGCTGCAGTGGGTCGTCATTCACCACTCCGACTTCGTGGACCCCATCGGCGCCCAAGGCATCTTGGACTACCACCTCGAGGTCAGCCGGTTCTCAGACATCGGCTACCACTTCGTCGTCGCCGACGACGGTCGGGTCTACGAAGGGCGCGACCTTCGACTGTTGGGCGCCCACGCCGGGCAGAGCAAGGACGCCAACCGCGCGGTTCGCCATGCTCGTCGACACGGCGGTGACGTCGACAAGGCACGCCGCAAAGACCCCGACTGGGGTGCCATCGGCGTGGTCGTCGACGGGTATTTTGTCGACGATGCCCCGCCCGCCGTGCAGCAGAAGGCGCTGACCAAGTTGGTGGCCCAACTGCGCCGACGGTTTGGCATTCCCGCCGACCACGTCGTCACCCACCGCGAGGTGAAGCAGAAGTTGGTCGAAGACCGCGGCCACACGTTCACCGGCCCCCTCAAAGAGTGCCCGGGCGACGCGCTGCAGCTTCAGGTGGAGAAAACGTGGCGCAGCCCTCCAAAGCCGTAAGGAGAGCGGATCCACCCGCACGGCTTGACGGACGCGCCTCGCAAGTTAACACTGTCAACATGAGCAACACCAAGGACGACATCCTGCGCGTCGCCAAGCAGCTGTACCTCGAAGGGGGTCTGTCGGGCATGTCGCTGCGCAAAGTCGCCACCGAGGTCGGCGTCTCCGCCACCGCGATCTACCGCCACTTCGACGACAAGCAGGCCATCGTATTTGCGCTGGTGGCCGACGGATACCGCGCGTTCTCGGCCGCGATCACGCCGCCAACGGCAAAGGGGGCGCCGCAAGAGCGCTTGTTGCAGATGGCCGACGCCTACGCCGCCTTCGTGTTGTCGTCGCCAGCGACGTACGCGCTGTTGTTTTTGTCGACGCACCACCTCGGCGACGGCGCCAACGCATTTGCCCTGCCCCCGCACCTGCAGGCCGCCGGACGCGACGCCCTGTGGCTGCTGGTGCGAGAGGTGGAGGCGGCGGTGGAGGCCGGGGTCGTCCGCCGTGACGACGTGCTCACCTCTTCTCGAATGCTGTGGGGCCAGCTGCACGGGCTGGCTGCGCTTCACCTCGCCCAGCGGCTTGGCGTCTCTGACGACGCCTACCAGACGTTGAGCCACAACGCCTTCGCGGCCACGCTGCGGGGGCTCCACCCGTAGGGAACACTCCTGTCTCCCTTTTTTTTGCCCACCAGGTTAACACTGTTAACCCTATTTCAAGGACGCCTCATGCGCCTCTGTCCCATTTCTCCTGCCGCTGCTGTGACCCTCTTGCTTTGGCCTTTGCTTCTGTTGGGGGCCTGCACACCGCCGTTCACCACGGGCGACGCCATCGACCCTGACCTCGCGCCCAAGGCCGCCGTCTTGGTGTTGGACATGCAAAAGGACTTTCTCTCGCCCGACGGAGCCTTCCCCGTCGACACCGCGCAAGGCGATGCGGCACTCGCCGCCACCAACACCATGCTGGAAGGGCTGCCCATCGACGCCGACGTGGTCTACGCCAAGAACGACTTCGCGCCGGAGGACATCTCCAACCCCTTTCGGGGCAACAGCGCCATCGCCGGCTCTGAGGGCGCCGAACTCGACGACCGTCTTCTGCTGCTCGACGACGCTCCCCTGTTCTCAAAACAGGAGAGCGACGCGTTCTCGAACGACGACTTCGACGCGTACCTGCGCGACGCCGAGGTCACCCACGTTGTGCTCAGCGGTGTCTACGCCGACGGGTGCGTGTACGCGACCGCCTTGGCCGCCCAACAACGCGGATACGACGTCACCATTCTCACCGACGCCGTCGCCACTGCCGACGACGACCGTCTGGCCGCTGCTTTTGACGTGCACCGCCAGCAGGGGTTTGCGCTCGACGTCACCGCCAACATCGACGACCTGCTGGCCTCGCCTTGACGTGGCTACAGCAAGTGGGTGTGCAGCCACGAGGTCACGGCCTCGACGACGTTGGGATGGTTGCGCAACAAGGCGATGCCATGATCGGCGCCGTCGACCAAGAGCACGTCGACGGGGGCCGACGTCGACGAGGCCATCGTCTCGCAGTCGGCGGCCTGACCCCCGGCGTCGTCGCGCGACGACACAAAGAACACCGACGACATTCCTGTTGCGGGCGACGCAGCCAGGGACTCCGACGGTGGCAGGCGCGGCGACAACGCCACGTACGTCGACGCCAAGTCGTGGATCGACGACGCCACCGCCAAGTTGGCTCCGATGCTGGTGCCGACAATGCCAATGCGCTCGACGTCGACGTCGTCACGGGCCAGCAACCAGGCCAGGCCTGCGTCGACGTCGACGGGCGCGCCTTGGGGATCGGTGAGGAGGTTGGCCAACGGAGCATCGTAGGCGTCGCTGTCGCCGTGGCCTCGGTAGGTCAGTGCCAGCACATGAAAGCCGGCATCGGCCCAATCGTGTGGCAGCGCCCGCCATTGGCCGTCGTCTTCGAGGTACTGGTGCAGCAACAACAACGCGGGGCTGCCGTCGACGGCCGCGCCCCCGGTGGTGAAGGTGGCGTGGAGGTCGAGGCCGTCTGACGTCGTCAGGGTCACTTCTTCGGTCGTCACCGGCGCGGGTGCACCGGCGTCGATGCCGGCATCCTCGACGAGGTCGCTGCCACCATCGACGGGCGTTGACGTCGAGGGGCAGCCCACGTTGGTCACCGCACACACCAACACCATTGCAGCCCATTGCATTTGTCTCATACATCCTCCGTCGAGAGTACGGCGCCCACGTGGCTGTGGTTACCCGCCGCCTACGCCCAGTCCGCTGGCAGCGGATCCACCACCTGGGCTTCGCCGACCGCGCTCTGCAAAAGCCGCCCGACATCCAGCACCACGTCGTCGCGCCACCTGTCGGCCATCAGCTGAACCCCCACGGGCGCCACCTCCCCCAGCGTGTCGTCGACAACGTTGACGTCGGTGGGCAACGCCAACGCCGGAAGGCCCAACACGTTGGCCGGCGTGAGCGTCCGCGCGGTGTCGCGCAGCAGTTGCACACCCGCATGCGCGTCGAGGTCGGCGTCTGGCGGCCAGGGCAAGCGGGTGTACGACGGTGCCAACACCACTGGGGTCGTCTTGAAGAGGTCACGCCACTGCGCCATGTGCTGCGCACGTCGCGCCAGCATGACGTCGAGCCCGTCGTCGAGGTCGACTTCGCGAATCAGCCGCTGCAGCAGCTCGAACGTCGGACGTCGCAGCAGCCGCTCGCTGACGTCCAGCTGAGCCTGTTGCTCGAGAGCGACGATTTGGGTCCAACAGGTGTGCACAGCGTCGAGGTCGGGCAACTGCACCTCGACGACGTCCCAGCCATGTTGCTCCAAGACCCCCGCCGCCCGCTGCAACGCCTGTCGAACAGCAGAGGGAAGCTGAGTGCCGGGCACGTCGACGACGAGCCCCGCGCGTCGCGGCACAGGCGACGTCGTCCACGGTCGGTCTTCAGACCGCGGATCACGCGGATGCGCGCCGTGCACGACGCTCGCAACCTGCAGCACGTCGTCGATGCTGCGGCCCAGCAGCCCGTCGACCCAGAAGTGCTGCAATGCGAACCCCTCGTCTCCAGCCGGCAGCGACGACGCACGGGGCAGGCGGCCAAGAGATGGCTTGTAGCCGACGACACCACAGCAAAACGCAGGGCTGCGCACGGAGCCGCCCATGTCGCTGCCGACGCCCACCATGCTCATTCCCGTCGCCACGGCGACGCCGTCGCCTCCCGACGACCCTCCCGCCGACAGGGTCGGGTTGTAGGGGTTCAATGTGGGCCCATGCAGGGGATTGTCCGTCGACAACCGCAGGCCCAGCTCTGACATGTTGGTGCGGCCGATGACGACGGCGCCCGCCGCTCGCAGCCGCTCGACGACGGGAGCGTCTTGAGACGGCTGCATGCGCGCCAAGGCCGGAATGCCCATGGTCGTCGGGCTCCCCACGCAGTCGACGCTCTCTTTGACGGTGACGACGAGCCCGTGCAGGGGGCCACGGATGGGTCCGTCGTCCAAGGCTGCCGCCTGCTGGCGGGCGTCGTCGTCGAGAACGCGCACCACGGCATTGACGTCGTCGTTGACGATGGCGATGCGCCGCAGATGGGCATCGACGACGTCACAGACGCGCAGCGCACGCGACTGCAGGTGCGGCTGGAGTTCTGAGAACGTCTGTGCATGCAGCGGTGTCGTCGTCATGCGGTCTTCTCCGTCGGCTCTGGACGCACATACGCCAACAACATGCGGGTGAGTTCGCGGGCGACGGTGCCGTCTTCAAGTTTCTGCGGCATCTCCGTGGCGGCGCTGACGGCGATGGCCTCGGTGGCTTTCACGATGAAAAACGCCGCCACCTCCACGTCGTCAAACGTACGCACGCCTGAGAACTGTTGCAGTTGGAGCGAGAGCGCCTGCAGCAGCGGACGCTGGTCGGCTTGGCGCTGCTCCGACGTCACCAACGCATGTCGATGTTGGATGAGCGCACACGCCTCCGCCGGGTGCGCCACAAAGGGTTGCAGCAACGCTTCCACCGCCGCCCGCGCCAGCACTTCCACGTCGTCAATGCCGCTCGGGTTGGCTTGCATGACGTTGTGCACCAATTCGTTGAGCACTTGCTCTCGATGCTGCTTCAACAGTTCGGCAAACACCGCCTCTTTGTTGGGGAAGTACTGGTACAGCGTGCCCACGCTGACCCCGGCCCGGTCGGCAATCTTGTGCGTGGTGGCCTTCAGCGGCCCCAGCGACACCAGAACCTGACCTGCTGCCTCCAAGATCGCCTCCACTGTCACCCGCGATCGCTGTTGTTTCGGTCTCTTTTTAGGGGGTTGGGGCTTGCTCATGGCGTCTCCGGCGAATGCGACATGTCAGAACCTGACACATCCGTCAGATTGTGGGGACGTCAATTCTTCAGCAGGAGACCCCATGACCCTCGACCACCTCGACTCCATTTGGCAGCTCATGACGTACGGCTTGTTGTTCGGCACCGGGCTCAACGTGCTGCGCTACGTGTTCATGGCCGGCACAGTGCACCATGCCTTTCACCGTCGAGAACGCCCTCGCCTGCGCCACCGCAAGATCGCCACCCGGCCGCGGCCACCGGGGCAAGACCGCCGCGACATGGCCTATTCGTTGTCGACGATGGTCATCTTTGGCGCCTTCGCCTTTTTGGGCATCGTCGGCAGCAAGACGGGCACCTCCAAGATGTACTTCGACGCCGACGCCTACCCCATGTGGTGGTTGGTGCTGCAGGTGCCGGTGATGATTCTCATCCACGACTTCTACTTCTATTGGGCGCACCGGCTGATGCACCACAAGCGCGTATTTGGCGCCGTGCACAAGGTGCATCACCTCAGCCGCGACCCCACGCCGCTGACCAGCTATGCCTTTCACCCTCTCGAAGCCGTCGTCGAGGCTGGCATTGGGCCCCTGCTGGTGTTGACGCTGCCCATTCAACGCAACGCTCTGCTGCTGTTTCTCACCATCCAGTTTGCGCAGAACGTCTTTCACCACCTCGGCTATGAGCTGTACCCGTCGTGGTTTGCGAAAACACCGCTAAAGCACATCTTCAACACGACGACGCACCACCACCAGCACCACCAGAAGGTGAACTGCAACTACGGGCTGTACCTCAACATCTGGGACCGCCTCTTCGGCACCAACCACCGCACCTACGACGCCACTGTCGACGCGCTGTGTGACCAACCGCTGCTGCAAGACACCCCCGACGACCCGGCCTTGGTGCCGGCTCAGGCGCACTGAAAAAAAGACGTGGCTCCTTGCAATTTCGGCCGCTCGGCTTCGGAAAGAAGGAAACGGCAGTCCACCTCAGATGGGGGCTGCGCTTCCCGGAGTCGCCATGCACCCGCAGAAACCACGTCGTCACCACATTCCCCAACGCAGCATTCTCGAAGCCGTGGAGGCCTACCTCGCCGAGAACGGCGCCAACGACGATTGCGACGCGCCCGACGTCGACGACGCGTGGTTGGGCCTGTCGGTTCGCGACCACGCCTGGCGTCTGTATGAACGGCGGGAGTGGGCGCTCCTCGGGCAACTGATGGCCACGTTGCCGACGTCGACCCAAGACCGACTGGCGCAAGAGATCGACCAAGGTCTGGCCAAAGCGCGGTAGCGTCGGAGGCAGCAAAGGAGACGCCATGGCCACCAACACGCCCCCCACCGAGGCAGACAAGCTGTTCTGGGTGCTCGCCGCCGAACTCATGGACGAAGATGGCCGTGTCGTCGAGGGCACCATCATGAAAGGGCGCTGCCTGCGCGTCGGCGACGAGTTCTTGGCGCTCGCCGACTTCAAGGGCAGCGGCATGGTGGTGAAGCTGCCCAAAGACCGGGTGCAGACCCTCATCGAAGACGGTGTGGGCGCCCCATTTGCCCCGGCAGGACGTGTCTTCAAAGAATGGGTGTCCATCGCCAAGCTCGACGCTGCGCTGTGGCGCAGTCTGCTGCGAGAGGGGGTCGCCTTCGTCGGCTGAGTCATCTGGCTTAGGAATCCGCCAGCGCCTCCGATGGAGGGTTGTCGCTGTGGGCAGCCCCACAGCGGCGCCCGGGGGATCAGTGCAGCTCATCAAGTCGTATTTTCGCTTGGCCGAATCCGGCATCGACGCCGACTGTCGGGCGCCAAAGGCGCGGCGCATTCGCCTGTTGAACACCCTCGGCTTGGTGATGTTCGTGGTGTGCCTGCCGTACATCCCGCTGTTCGCCGCGGTGGGGCTCACGGCGTTGGCCCTCGCCGTGGTGCCCATCTCACTCGTCGACCTCGCCGTCCCTTTCGTCGCCAAAAAGAGCGCCAACGCTGCGCGTCTGATGTTCTTCACCAACTGGAACATCTCCATGTTCGTCTACGCCAGCTTCATGGGACGGGACGCAGGCATCCAGCTCATGCTGTTCAGCGGCGCGTGTTTCCCACTGCTCGTCACCGACCTCAAAGAGCGGGGCGTCATCGCATACGGCGTCGGCGGCGCCGTCGCATCGTACGTCGCCCTCATGGCGACGGGCTGGCAGGCATTTGGCCCGCCCATCCTCGACGCCCGCTTCGAACAGCTCATCTACGTTCCACTGGTGTTGACGACGTTCTTCATGCTGACGCTGGCCATGGTGTACTTCGCCTGGCTCAACGACCAGGCCGCCGCCCGCCTCGACAAGCGCAACAGCGAATTGCAGTTGGTGCTCGACGCCATCGACCAAGGCATCATCGGCGTGCACCGCGAAGGCGGCTTGTGCGACGAGCGCTCGCTGCGCGCCGACCAGTGGCTGCACAGCGCCGCCGGTGGCACCCCTTTCGTCGACCTCTTGCAACAACAAGACCCCGACGTCGCCGACATGTGGGCCCTGGGTTGGGAGACGCTTCTCGACGACATCTTGCCGGTGGCGTTGTCCATCGACCAGATGCCCAAGCGCATCCACCTCGACGGCACCCCCATCGAACTCGCCTACCAGCCGCTCTACGAAGACGGCCCCGACGCTCCGTTCACGCGCGTCATGGTGCTGATGTCCGACATCTCGGCCGCCCTCGACGCCGAACGCGCTGAGCGTGCTGCTCGTGAAGACATGGCCTTGTTCAAAGCGGCATCTGACGACCGCAACGGCGTCCGCCGCTTTGTCGAAGAAGCCCGACGCATGGTCGACGCGCTGTGCTCAGACGACCTGAGCACCGACGACGAGAAGCGGCTTTTGCACACGCTCAAGGGCAACTGTGGGCAGTTTGGCGTGGTCACCGTCGCAGCCCTCACCCACGACCTCGAAACCCGCCTCGACCAAACCGGCGACCCACTGCAAGACGCCGACAAGGCCGAGCTGCGACAGACCTGGACGACGCTCGACGACCGCGTTGCCGCGTTTGTCTTCGTCGAAGACGAGGCCGGCTTGCAGGTCGATGCCACCGAGGTCGTCGACGTCGCTCGCGCCCTCATCGCCACCGAGCCCGCCATTGCCCAGCGCTTGTTGTCGTGGCGCCACGCGCCTGCGGAGCGTGTCCTGCAGCGTCTGCACCGGCAGGGCAACGCGTTGATGCAACGGCTCGACGGACGCGACCTCGACGTCGTGGTCGAGCACAACCACCTGCGCCTCGACGAAGACCACCTGCAGACGTTCTTGGCGTCGCTGACCCACGTGGTGCGCAACTGCGTCGACCACGGCTTGCGTCCCCTCCCCCACACGACCACACCACAGCTGGTGCTGCGGGCTGAAGAACACGATGGGCGCCTGCGCATCAGCGTTCGCGACAACGGCGGCGGCATCGACTGGGAGGCGCTGCGGCACAAAGCCCGCGAGCAAGGGCTGGCGCATGAGACGCAAGACGACCTCGTTGCCGCCCTGTTTGCCGACGGCATCACCACCCGAGACGTCGTCACCGAGTTCTCCGGACGCGGCGTCGGCATGGCCGCGGTGAAGCAAGCCCTCGATGCCCTCGGCGGCACCGCCACGGTGGCGTCGGCCCCGGGCGAAGGCACCACCTTCCAGTTTGAGATGCCCATCTCCGCCGCCAACGACGCCGTCAACGACGACGGGCTGGCTTCAGGAGACGTGCGCGAGCGTGCCTCTGGCGGGCGATGACGAGCCCGCTTGTCCGTTGACGTCGGGTGCGCCATGGGCCGGCCATGCACATGCCATTTCAAGTTCGTCGTCCGTTGCTCTCTTTGACCGCTGCGTTGGCTGTGGCTGCGCTGGCCGCTTGCCCGACGTCGACGTCGACACCCGGCGAGCCCGACACAGCAGAGCCCGACGCCATCGCCGATGCAGGCGTCGATGACGACGCAGGGGTGCCTGAGGTCGCCACCGTCGACCTCGCCACCTGGAACCTGATGTTCTTCCCAGCGTCTGTGGACGCCACCGCGTTGGCGGCCGACGTCGTCGACACCGAAGGCTGGGACATGCTCGCCGTGCAAGAGATGTACAGCGCCGGCGCCGTCGACGACCTCCTCGCATTGCTGCCCGGATGGGAGGGGCTGGTGTACCCCGAGCCTGCTGGCGCAGCGTTGTCGGTGGGCCTGTTGTACGACGCCAACGTGTTCGAGCTCGTCGAGGGAGGTCCTCTCACAGCGCTCGACGCCACCTTCAGCCGCACGCCGATGGAGGCGGTGTTGCGTGAACGCACCACCGGCGTCGAGCTGCACGTCGTCTCCGTGCACCTCACCAGCGGCATTGAAGCTCCGTTCGAACAGGCACGCCTTGAAGAAATCGCGGCCCTTGAGCCCTACGTGCGCCCCTTTGTCGACGACGGCGAACACCTCGTCGTGCTTGGCGACTACAACGAAGCCCCAACGGATCCCCGCTACGACGAGGTGCTGGCGCCGTTCTTCGACGACACCGCCCGCTACGACGTTCTCAGCCGCCACCTGCGCACGCCCGAAGACGCCACCTTCTTGCCGGCCTCGGTCATTCTCGATCAGCTGACGGTGTCGACGTCGCTGAGCCCCCTCGTCGACGACGGCGTTCTCCCCCACTCCAAGGTCAATGTCGTGCACGTCGAAGACCGCATCGACAACGTCTCCCAAGTGTTGTCCGACCATCTCCCCCTGCACATTCGCGTCCAACTCTCGCAATAGGCGGGTGGCGCAGTTTGAGGTAGGTCGCGGCGCTGGTTTGCTGCGCACCGTCGGACTTGTCACCCTTCGGCATGCAAAAGAACCTGAAATTTGTCTTCGGCGTCGCCCTTGGATTGCTGGGCGGCATGTTGTCCGCTGTCGCCCTCACCCCTGGCACGTCCGCGCAAGTCCCGTACACCGGACACATCCGCCTCGGAAACACGCCCGTCCAAGGCGCCGTCGGCATGCACTTTTACCTGTATCCCGACGCCAGCACGCCGACGCCGGTGTGGGACGAAGTGCACGACGCCACGCTGAACCCCAGCAGCACCGACGTCATGGTGCACCAGGGCAACTTTCAGGTGCTGCTCGGCAGCGTGCAAGACATCCCTCAGGCGGTGTTTCGCAACAGCGCCACCTACCTTGGCATCGCCGTGGTGCACGACGACGACAGCGAAACGTTGTTGGGCGGCCGCCAACTGTTGGGCGCCACGCCCTACGCGTGGGGTGCAGCACCAGGACAAGACTTCGCCATCGACGGCGACCTCGACTGTGACAGCTGCGTCGACACCGTCGCCATCGCCGACGGCGAAGTCACCGGCGCCGACATCGCCGACGGCACCGTCGGCACGGCCGACATCGCAGGCAGTGCCGTCACCAGTGGGAAAATCGCCGACGGCACCATCGGCCACAACGACGTGGCGTACCACGGCCTCGGCCGCGACCGCATCAACCCGTACTCCGACGTATGGGGCAACAGTCTCTACACGCACGACTACACGTCGGAGCCTTGGCGGTCTGACTCCTGGTACGCCAGCGGCACCAACTTTCGCTTGGTGTGCCCCCGTGGCCAGGTGATGGTCGGCATCGATGGCGTCGGCGCTGGCTACATGGGGCACGCGCGCATCTTGTGCGCCAAGCTCGGCAGCTGGAGATAGCGCCCCAAAAACGCGACGGACGGGTGACGTTCGACGCTGCGCCTGCAACGCGCTATCAGCCTCCTGTGTCGTCGACGACGGCCAGGAGGCTTTCATGTTTCGTCCGTTGCTTCTCTCGTTGGTCTGCGCTTCATGGTTGGTGGGCTGCTCCTCCGACGACGGTGCCCAGCGCACCGACCCGCACCCGACGAAGAACAGCGTCGACGACGCACCGGCCGACTCCCATGACGCAAAAGCCAACACCCCCGACAACGCCCCCGACAACACCGCAACGACGTCGAACGGGCTGAAGACCAAGGCCGACCAGCCGGCCAAGCCCGCCGGCCCTCTGCCCGAGCATGTGCAGCTGAAGCGCCGTGCTGATGGGTCTGCCGAAGTGCACGTCGCCCACATCTCGCTGGTGTTCTCGTCGCTGCCGACCATCACTGCAGACGGGTCCGACATTGTCATTCGACAGTCGGATGGAGGGTTCGACCTCGAGGTGCACGCCACCGTCGACGGCCGCAAGCGCACCGACGCAGACGTCGCCCGCGAACTCAACAAAGTGCGCCAGGCGGTGCCCAAGAGCATCCGTGACGACGGCGGCACCATCGTCGTCGAAGACATCCGCGAAGTCGGCGGCAGCAACGCGTTGTACGTCGAGGCCGAAGGTGTTGAAGACGGCAAGGCGGCTGCGTTGGTGTTTTTCCTCCATCACGACGTGCGCATGCTCATCGGCGCCCAAGGCGCGTCCAGCCTCGACGTCATGCGCCCCCAGTTGCAGGCGCTGTTGTCGTCGGTGCGCATCGGCGAAGTCACGCACGCCTCGCTGCCGCCCCCGGTCACCGAGCGGGTCGACGGCGGACACCTGCTGCGCCAAGCGCCCATCTCCGTCGTTTTCCCTCTGCCACCGCTGGCCGACCCCAAGCGTCACCAACCCGACGACGGCAGCTGGTCGTACGCGCTGGGCACTTCCTACGGCGCCTGCCGTCTGCTCGTTCTCAAGCTGCCGTCCCTCGCCGACGCCGACCTCGACCTCCTCATGCAGAAGCAACGAGAGGCGCTGTCGGCATCGCTCTCCAAAGACGGCAAGCGCAACCTCAACGTCGACACCACTGCCTACGAAGGGCACCGCGCGCTGCTCATCACGTCCAGCGACGCCGGCGCCGACAACTTGTGGAGCCGCGGCATCACCAACGGAGAGTTTTTCGTGCTCGCCGTCGCCAACGCCGAGGCCAAGGCCACCCCCGACGAGCGCGCCAAGCTCAAGGCGTTTGTCGACTCACTGACGACGAAATAGGGGCCTGGAGCGCCCCCCAAAACCCCAAAGAACGCGCTCGACGACGAATGCTCGCATTCGTCGCAACTCGACTCGCGCAGCGAGCTTTCGAGGCTAGAAGCGACCAGCGGGAGCCGCGAAGCGAGGGGGGAGGGAGCAAGTGTCTGGCTTTGCCAGCACTTGTGGGAGGGGGCCCACGCCCCCTCCACCAAAAGACAAGAGCGCATCCCAAAACCCTCATGTGTCGACGAGCGACCAGCGGGAGCCGCGAAGCGAGGGGGGAGGGAGCAAGTGTCTGGCTTTGCCAGCACTTGTGGGAGGGGGCCCGCGCCCCCTCCACCAAAAGGCTAGAACCCCAACACGGTCTGGCGAGCAGCAGCGGCACCCGTCGCCCTGCGCTCGTCGTCACCGTTGTCTTGGGGCTGGGCCGACCACAGCAACGCGGCGCCGGTGACGATGACCGTCGCCGCCGTCACCGCTGCGGCGCCGCCGATGGCGCCCCACAAGACGGCGGGCGGCAGCGCCTCCTCTCCGTCGCTGACGGTCGGTGTCGACGACGGCTCGGTCTGCACTTGCAGCGACGCGCGCAAGGTGCGCATCGCGCTCTTGAGGTCCGACCGCCGCTCTGCGCTGATTTGGGCGCGGCGCACCACGCCGCTGCCGTCGAAGAACGCCGCCTCCACCACCCGCTGCTCGGCGTAGCGAAACACGCGAAACAACCACACCCCCGCCTTCGGGTCGATGCCCCGCAACAACAGCCGCTCGTCGACCACCGGGTCCGACAGCGTCAGCTTCATGGCGGCCAGTGCCTCGTCGTCGAGCGACTCCACCGCCAACTTGTTGCGCGGACCCTGCACGCGCACCTTCGACGACGACTCCAGCCGCACCAGCTGGGTCTGCCGCTCCTCGTGCAAACGGCGCAGCGTGACGGCGTGCAGTCCTGGCGCAAACGGCTGCCGCAACGGAGAGACCCCGACGAACCGGCCGTCAACCCACACTTCGAAGGGGCCGTTCTCAACGATCAACGTCGACGGCCGCGAAAACGCCAAGCTCTCGGCCACCTCCGAAAACAGCGCCCGCTCCTCGTCACCGAAGAAGTCGGGCGGCGCCATCGTCGGCAACAAACTCAGAGCATCGGCAAACGACGCCTGGGCTGCCTCTTTGTTGCCCTCCTGCACAAACAGCGCGCCCAAGATGGCGTGGGCGCGGGCGGCGTCCACCAGACGTGCCCCCTGGTCGAGGTGCTGCGTCAGCAATTGCGCCGCCAGCTCCAACCCGATTTGCGCGTCGGTGATCTCTGCCTCGACGAATGCCTGCTCGCCTTTGCGCAACAGCTCCTGCGCCAGTTGGAGTTCTTGTGTCGCCTTCTCGTGCTCGGCGGCAAGGTAGATGCCGACGACGGGCGCGACCGCGGTTGCCGTCACGTCGCTGGCAGAAGGCTGTTTCTCCTGCGCGTGCACCATGAAGTGGTCGGCCATGTCGCCTTCGATGAACACCCGCTCGGCGACGCCGCTCTTGGCATGAAACACGACGACCGGTCGCTCCCAGGTGTCGGCTGCGGATGCGGTTTGCGCCATGGCAGGTGTCGAGGCCATCGTCGAGCAAACCACCACCACCCCGACCCACGCCGCGTTCCAGATGGAACGCGATCGTTCCACTCCACGTCGTGGCCCACGGCGTTCGTCGCCGGTGTCGTCGTGAAAACCTTGGTGTGCAACCGACATGCGCGTGTCCGACCGAAAGTGTTGCCGCCCATGTCCACCTGGCACGGGGTCTGCAGTTTCTCAGGCAGCACGTCGACGACGCAAGAAATGGACTCGGTCCTGTCCCAATGCTGCGAGCTGTGTGTGCCAACACTGTCGACGTGTCACGCCTGCCATCCGGCAGGCGTTTTCTATTTGCGCACCGTGCGCTTCAGAACTCGTTTCGCGCCCCTGTTTCTCAGCCGGTGGCCCGCAATCCGTGTTGCTCGGACGTCGCCAAGGTGCCATGAGCCGGGCGTCTGCCACCCTCAGGAGTCGCCCCATGCGTCGTGTCATCCACACCGAAAACGCCCCCGCCGCCATCGGCCCCTACTCCCAAGGCATCGCCGTTCGCGCTCAAGAGATGGTCTTTGTCTCTGGGCAGATCCCCTACGACCCCAAGAGCATGACCCTCGTCGGTGACGGCGACGTCTCGGCGCAAACCGAGCAGGTCATGAAGAACCTCGAGGGCGTCCTCGAAGCCGCCGGATGCCACTTCGCCGACGTGGTGCGCACCACCGTCTTTTTGAAAGACATGGGCGACTTCGCCGCCGTCAACGAGGTCTACGCCACGCGCTTTGGCGACGCCATGCCCGCCCGCGCCTGCGTCGAGGTGGCCCGCCTCCCCAAAGATGTGCTCGTCGAAATCGACGCCATCGCCGTGAAACGCGCCCCCGGCGCCTAACGCCTCCGCCACAGCTTCGTTCCCGTCGCGAGAAGACCATGACTGCTGCCGTCGCCAAACCCGCCAAGACTTTTCAAGAGGTGCTGCTGCGCCTGCAACGCCACTGGGCCGACAAGGGCTGCCTGATTTTGCAGCCCACCGACGTCGAGGTCGGCGCCGGCACGCTGAACAAGCATACCTTCTTGCGGGTGCTCGGCCCCGAGCCATGGAACGTCGCCTACGTCGAGCCTTGCCGCCGCCCCACCGACGGGCGCTACGGCGAAAACCCCAACCGCCTGCAGCACTACTACCAGTTTCAGGTCATCCTGAAGCCCAGCCCCAAAGACGTGCAGGAGCAATACCTCGACTCTTTGCGCGTCCTCGGCATCGACCCCGCCGAGTTCGACGTGCGCTTCGTCGAAGACGATTGGGAGCACCCCGCCCTCGGCGCCGCCGGCCTCGGATGGGAAGTCTGGGCCCAAGGCATGGAAGTCACCCAGTTCACCTACTTCCAACAATGCGGCGGCTTCGACCTCCCCCGCGTCGCCTGTGAGCTCACCTACGGTGTCGAACGCCTGGCGATGTACCTGCAAGACGTCGAGAGCGTTTACGACTTGGTGTGGGCCGAGCTGCCCAGCGGGCAAAAGATTTCATACGGCGACGTGCACCAGCGCGACGAGTGGGAATGGTCGCACTACAACTTCTCGCACGCCGACACCGACATGATGTTCGGCCAGTTCGAGCAGTTTCGCACCGAGGCCGAAAAGCTCCTGCAGCTCGACGAGCCCCTCGTCATGCCGGCATACGACTACACCTTGAAGTGCTCGCACACCTTCAACTTGCTCGACGCCCGCGGTGCCATCTCTGTCACCGAGCGCGCCGCCTACATTGCGCGCATCCGCGACCTCGCCAAGGCCTGCGCCTCCGGGTACGCCGCCTCGCGTGAAGCGCTGGGCTACCCCATGCTCGTCGGCGACGAGCGCGAGCCTTTGTTGGCCGCCATGGCCGACGCTGGCGGCAAGAAGAAAAAGAAAAAGAAGAAAAAGTCAGCCGCTTGAGCGTGCTCGCATCTTCGACTGGCGCCGCTTTTGCGTCCCAGGCACACTTCAAGAGTCGATTCACCGCTCAACCACGTGAAATTCGACACACACCTTTGTTTTTCACTGGCGGAGGCGGCTAGTCTCCGCATGCTTCGAACGAAGCGCCACCCATTTGGAGAGAGCCGGCTCGTCCGCGCTGGGAGCGTCACCATGATTCGCAACTGCTTGTCTCGTTTCAACCTGCTCGGGCTCGCCGCCGGCGTGCTCGCCGTGCTTGGCGCCCCGTCTGCCTCCGCGTACAGCGACGGCCAAGTGGGCCTGTCGGGCAAGGTCCCCGTCGAGAGCTGCCTCAACTGCCATGGCTCCGAGCGCTCCGACGACATCGTCTCCCTCGACTTCGCCGCTCCCACCAACAGCTGCTACGGGTTCAACTCCGCAAACGAACTCGAAGAGCTGTTCTACGCGGTTCCCGGCGACACCCTCACCATGACGCTCACCGTCGCAGAGCCCGCCGACGGCACCGACGGCTTCTCCTGCCCCGCCGATGATTGCTGTGGCGACACCGCCCCTGCCGACGGCTCCGCCTGCATGGTGCGCCCGGTCGCCGACTGCGACGCCACCAACTTCCAAGCTTGCTGCTACCCGCCCATCACCAACTGTGGCGACAGCGCCGCGGGCTTCAACGTCGAAGCCGTGGCCGGCGCCTTCACCACCGACGACACCAACGTGCGCCTCTCGGTCGGCAACAACGGCACCATCGACGAGCAAGTCACCCACGTGAGCGCCCAATCCTTCGCCGACGGCAGCGCCACTTGGTCGTTCACGTGGACGGCCCCCACCGCCGAAGAGATGACCGCCGCTCTCGAAGCCTACGAAGCCGAGCGCGAGGCGTACAACGCCGAAAAAGAAGAAGAAGAGCCGGCCATGCCTGAAGGCACCGACTTCTCCATCCCCTTCTACGTGGGCGCCACCGTCGGCAACGGCAACTTCGTCGACGACATCAACGACCTCAACGGCAACAAGGTCTACAACGTGCTGTACTCCAGCGACGAAGTCCCCAGCTTCTGCGCCTTGTGTGAAGACGGCTCGATGCCCGCCCCCAACGCCAACGGCGACATCGTGTGCGCCGTCGAAGGCTGCTCCAGCTGCGCGGTGCCCGACAACGACTCCAGCGCCAAATGGCCCGCCATTGCAGGCCTGCTGCTCGTCGGCTTGTTCATCGGCCGCCGTCGCCGCTGAGCTCGCCCCTGAACCGAAGAAAGCGGAGACCCTCTGGGTCTCCGTTTTCAATTGCAGCCTGTGGCCCTTGAGGCCTTTTTTTGTCGGGCCGGTGTGCTAGCTCGACTGGCCACGACGACGTGCACGGCGCTGCGATGACGTCGAGAGGAGCCCCAGATGGCCGAGCTGTTGCTTGAAATCGGAACCGAAGAACTCCCCGCCTCCTACGTGGCCCCTGCCTTGGCCCACCTGGAGCGAAGCGCGCAGGAGCTGTTGGCCGACTTGCGCCTGTCGCACTCTGCCGTGCGCACCGACGGAACCCCCCGCCGCTTGGTGCTCGTCGTCGAGGGCTTGGCCGAGGTGCAGCCCGACAAAGAAGAAGAGGTCACCGGCCCCAAAGTCGACATCGCCTACGACGCCGACGGCAACTTGTCGAAGGCCGGCGCTGGCTTCTTGCGTGGACGTGGCATCGACCCCGACGACGCCTACAAAAAAGACACCGGCAAGGGCGAAGTCATTGCCGCCATGGTGAAAGAGACCGGCAAGCCCGCCCTCGACGTGCTCCCCGCCGCGCTCGAAGACATGGTGCGCAAGACGCCGTTTCAAAAGACCATGCGCTGGGGTGACGGGCGCGCCTCCTTCGGGCGTCCGGTGCAATGGCTGCTGGCGCTGCTCGACGACAAAGTGGTGCCGGTGACGTTCGCGGATGTGACGTCGTCGAACGAGACGTTTGGCCATCGCTTTCACGCCCCGCAAGCCGTGGCAGTGAAGTCGGTCGCCGACCACCATAAGGCCCTCGTCGACGGCAAAGTGATGCTGTCGTTCGCCGAACGTCGGCAGAAGATCCAAGAAGGCGCTGACGCCTTGGCGCAGAGCGTGGGCGGCACCATGCTCCCCGATGACGAGCTCCTCGACATCGTGGCCAACCTCGTCGAGCGCCCCTGGCCTCTGTTGGGCACTTTTGACGAAGCCTTCTTGCGCATCCCCAAAGAGATTCTGGTGTCAGAGATGCGCGAACACCAGAAGTACTTTGCCGTCGTCGACACCGACGGCAACCTCATGCCGCACTTCATTGTCGTGGCGGGTTCCGAGGTCACCGACGCCGCTAAGGTGGGCGCCGGCAACGCGCGCGTGCTCCGCAGCCGATTTGAAGACGGCGCATTCTACTTCGAAGAAGACAAGAAGACGTCGCTCACCGACCGCGCAGCTCAACTGTCGAGCGTGCTCTTTCAACGCGACCTCGGCACCGTCGCCGAAAAAGTCGCACGCATCGAAACCCTCACCGCCGCCATCGCCGACGCCCTCGACGTCGACGGCGACGTCAAGGCGCGCGCGTTGAAGGCCGCGTCGCTGTGCAAGGCCGACTTGGTCACCGGCGTGGTGGGCGAGTTCCCCGAGTTGCAGGGCGTCATGGGCCGACACTACGCCACCATTGGTGGCGAAGACGCTGTTGTCGCCCAAGCCATCGAAGACCACTACGCACCTCGTCACTCGGGTGCGGTGCTGCCCGAAACGTTGGAAGGCGCCCTGGTCGCCCTTGCCGACCGCCTCGACACCATCGTGTCGATCACCGCCATCGGCAAAGGCCCCACCACGGGCGGCGACCCCTTCGCCCTGCGCCGCGCGGCCATCGCCTTCGCCACCATCGCCACCGCGCGCGGCATGCGGTTCAGCGTCGAGGGATTGGTGCAAAACGCCGTCGCCACCCTCCAAGGCAAAGCGCTGAAGACCTCGGGCGACGCCCTCGTCGACGACGTGGTGGGCTTCATGCGCTCACGTCTACGCGCGGTGCTGACCGAGCGTCTGCAAGCGGCCGACCTGCCCTCGCGCTCCGACGTCGTCGATGCGGCCATCGGTGCCGGCACCGACGACCTCAGCGACCTCGACGCGCGGGCCCACGCCCTCGCCCAGCTGCGGGCGCAAGACCTCGACGGCTTTGACGACCTCGCCGGCGTCTTCAAGCGGGTGGCCAACATTCTCAAGCAAGCACGCGAAAAAGGGTTGGTCGTCGAAGACGGCACCGTCGACGCCGCGCTGTTTGACGACCCGTCCGAAGGCGTGTTGCACGAGGCGATCACCGCCACCCAGGCCGAGCTCGACGACGCGGCCGACGGCGACCTCGCCGAGGGCTATTTCTCGACGCTGAGCGCCACTGCCAAGCTGAAGGCGCCGTTGGCCGAGTTCTTCGACAACGGCCCCATGGTGATGACCGACGACGAGGCGAAGCGGCAAAACCGACTGTCGTTGCTGCTGCAGGTGGCGAGGATGTTGGAGTCCATTGCCGACTTCACGCGCATCCAGCTCGACGCCAAATGAGGCGGTGACCCGTCGCCCCCCACGCTTGCGCCCTCCCCTGTGGAGGGCGTTTGCCATTGACGTTGTCGACGTGAGAAACAGACCCATGAAAGACGTATCCCCCCTTCAGTTTGCGGTGGTGCGCGAAGACCCCGGCGTTGAGCTCGACGTCGTCGACGCTTCAGACGCGCAACGCATCCTCATGATCGCCAGCGGTGGTTGCACGCTGCTGTCTTTGTTGGCGTCGTCGTCGACGCTGCACATCGACGCTGTGGATCCCAACCCCTCGCAGCTCGACCTCTGTCGACGCAAACTGCAAGCGTGGGCCACGTCGTTTGACGACGACGGACGGCTCACCGACGACGCCAAGCCCCAGTGGGGCATCGGACACGATGCCGAGGGCGCACTGCACACGGGCGGAAACTTCGAGACGCTCTTTCAACAGCTGCGGCAGTTTCTCCACGCATTCGTCGTCGACGAGCACGACCTTGTCGCTGCCTTTGCCAACGACACCGTGCACGAATTCGTCACGTCGTGGTCGTCGCATCCGTATTGGGTGGTGGCCTTCGAGTTGTTCTTCAGCGATGCCTTGCTCAACCAGATGTTCACGCCGGCCGCCACGCAGCACGCGCCTGCCGGCAGCTATCCGTCGTATTTTCGCTGCCGGCTGGAGCAGGCGTTGTCGTCGTCAACCGCCGGCCGCAACCCCTACCTGCAGCACGTGTTTCTCGGGCACTACCTCGACGACGAACACACCCAATGGCCACTGTTTCTCACGACGCCGTCGCCCACCGACGCCGTCGACCGGGTGGCATTTCATCAGACGCTCATGCAAGACGCGCCGGCGTTCGGCGCCTTTGACGTCGTCACGCTGTCGAACATCCTCGACTGGATGAACGACGACGCCAAAGACGTTCTCGCCCAACGTCTTCGAGAGGAGATGGCAGCAGGGGCGTGGCTCATCACCCGGCAGCTGAACAACCCCACCGACCTTGCCGACGTGCTGGGGGATGCCTTTGCTGAAGACGACGCGCGCAGCGCACATTGGACCCAGCACGAGTCGGCCGCGTTTTATGAACGGGTGCGCGTGTGGAGAAAACGATGACCGACGTCGACGCTCGCCTGCTCTCCCTCGTCGACGACGTGCGCCAAGATGTCGACACGTTGCACAACCCCTACTTTCAGGCGCTGGCGTCGAAAACGTTCGACCGCGATGTCTTTGTTCGCAGTCAGGTGCAGTTCTTTTCGGCGGTGACGTTCTTTGGCCGTCCCATGGCGACGTTGGCGTCGAAGGTCGATGACCTTCCGCTGCGGACAGAACTCATGCGCAACGTATGGGAAGAACACGGCGAAGGCCTGAGCACCCACACGCACACGCACACGTTTCTGCAGCTGCTCGCCAAGCTGGGCGTCGACGGCGACGAGGTGTTCGCCGTCCCGCCCGGCCCGTCGGTTCGCGCCTTCAACGTCGCACTTCAGGGTGCCTGTGTCGTCGAAGACGTCGACGTCGGGCTCTGCGTCATGGGCATCATCGAGCGCACCTTTGCCGACCTCAGCCGCGCCATCGGCCTGGGCATCGTCGACAACGGTTGGCTGCGAGAAGACGAGGTCGTGCACTACAAGGTGCACGAGTCGCTCGACATCAAACACGCCGATGACTTTTTCGCGGCCGTCACGCTCGACGACGACAACCTTGGCACCCTCCGGTCGCACTTGCAGCTGGGCGCCCACCTCTTCGACCAGCTGTACCGCAGCCTGTTCATCGAGTGCGCCTGATGCGGTTTGTCGTCGTGCCAGAAGACGACCTCAAAGCCTGGGGTCCACGCGTTGCTGCGCTTGAAGCGCACGCGACCTACCCGTTGGGCGACGACCGGTTCGCCATTGACCACGGCGTCGACTATTTCGCCTTCTTTCGCCGCATGGGGCGCACCACAGCCCACCTGGCCGTCGACGACGACGACCAAGTGATGGCGGTGGCGGTGCAGGTGCTGCGCGACCTCCCCGGCGGGCCGGCCTGGTATTTGTGCGACCTCAAGGTGCACCCGGCAGCACAAGGACGTGCCCTCCCCCTGCGCATGTTCACCCGCAGCTTCGTCAGCGGGTTTCGCACCTGCCGTCGAGGGTACGCCGTCTCCATGAACCCAGGAGACGGCAGCCCCAACCGCGTCGTGCGCATGCTGCAGCGGATTCGCCAAGTGCCCATCGACGTCGACACGCAGGTGCGGCTGTATTCGCTCTCGGCAGACGAGCTGCAGCGATTTGCGTCGACGCTGACCGACTGTGTCGGGCCCAGGCGTCTGCTGTCGCTGCAGGGCAAGAAAGACATCGTTTTGCAGAGCACGCAGGCGCCGATGAACCTGTGGCATGTGCAGCACGGCCCGCTTGCCGAGGAGGGCAACTGCCGCAGCACGTTCGTCGATGGCGGCGTCCACATGTTCTCCGCCGTCGACGGTGGCGAGCTCGACGCCGCCGCACGCGCAGCTGGGTTCTCGACGACAACGACCGCAACAGTGCTGCACTCGGGCATGCCAGACGTTGACTTCAGCATGTTGCTGACGTCAGACATCTAACCGTCGTCGTCGTCAGGCCGCTCTCGCGATGGGCCGGGCCGTCGCCGTCATGCGGGACGTCAACGAGCGGAATTGCAGGGCCTCCGCGACGTGGCTCGACTTCACGTCATCGCAGCCGTCGAGGTCGGCGATGGTGCGGGCCACGCGACGAATGCGGTCGTACCCGCGCGCCGACAAGCCCAAAACATCGATGGCGCGTGACAACACGCGTTTGCCGGCGTCGCACAGCGCGACGTGCTCGTCGAGGTCGCGCAACCCCATGAGGGCGTTGATCTTGCCGCCCTGGCGCTGCTGCTGGCGGGTGCGCGCTGCCACCACGCGGGCCTTCACCGACGACGACGGCTCGCCTTCGCGCTGGTCGTGCAGGCTGAGCACGTCGACCGGGGGCACGTGGACGTGCAAGTCGATGCGGTCCAGCAACGGCGCCGACAGCTTTCCTTGGTAGCGGTTGACGTCGTACGCCGAGCACCGGCACCTGCGCTTGGCATCGCCAAGGTTTCCGCAAGGGCATGGGTTCATCGCCGCCACCAGCTGCACACGGCAGGGATAGGTAACTGCAGCTTTGGACCGGCGCAGGTGCAACAGGCCGGTCTCCAGAGGCTCGCGCATCACCTCCAGCACCCGCTTCTCAAATTCGGGAAGCTCGTCGAGAAACAGCACGCCGTGATGCGCAAGCGTCATCTCCCCTGGACCGGGAATGCCAGAGCCGCCCCCCGACATTCCAGGCTTGGTGGTGGTGTGGTGTGGCGCCCGAAACGGACGTCGCTGCACCAGCCCCTGGCCGACATTGAGTCCAGCCAAAGAGTGGACGCGGGTGACCTCCAATGCCTCCTCATGGGTCAACGGCGGAAGAATCCCAGGCAACCGTCGGGCGAGCATGCTCTTGCCCGCTCCTGGGCCACCGACGAAGAGGAGGTTGTGCCCGCCGGCCGCCGCAATCTCCAGCGCGCGACGTGCGGTCAGCTGCCCCTTCACGTCGATGAGGTCGAGCCCGTTCTCGTCGATGACAGGCGGCATCGGTGCCGCGGCCACCAGCTGTTTGCCTTTGCGTTGTTTGAGGTGATGCACCACGTCGATGAGCGCGTCGACGCCAAAGACGTCGACGCCGTCGACCAAGGCCGCCTCTGCCGCATTCTCAGCCGGCACAAATGCCTTGGTGCACCCCTTTCGCTTGGCAGACTCCACCGCAGCCAAGACGCCTCGCACAGGACGGACCTCTCCCGACAACGCCAACTCGCCCACCGCGATGGCGTCATCGAGACAGGAGGCCGGCAGCATCTTCTGCACCAGCAGCGTCCCCAACGCGATGGGCAGGTCAAAGCCGGTTCCCCCCTTCTTGTTGACGGCCGGGGCGAGGTTCACAGTGAGTCTGCCGGGCGGGTTGTGAAACCCAGCCGTACTCAAGGCGCACTGCACGCGCACCTCGGCCTCTTTGATGGCGGCGTCGCCCAAGCCAGACAACTTGAACGTGGGCAATCCACCGTCCAGGTGCACCTCCACTTCGACAGGGAATGCGTCGACGCCCTCCAGGGTCGCCGAAAAGACTTTGACATGCATCGGGTCCTCCAGTGCCGAGGACAAGGCAAGCGCCGCGCCAACTCCACTGATCGCAGACCGTTGGGGGCGAGCGTCGGGGGCCGTCGTCGATGCGGTCTTTGGAGCAGCCGCAGCACTCGCTTCGGCAGCTGCTCCCATGTGGGTGCACCTCCTGCCGCGAGAACGCTGGGCGCGATCTGAGGCGGCAGGTTTCAGCGCGAGATGGCTGCGTCCCGGTTGGTGCTGGCAGGGTGCAAAGGCAGTTGTTGATACGCCAATCCCAACAAGCACTGCCGTACGCAAACAATTTCAGGGGGTTTTTCGGATGGGAGGGTCTGCGACCGCCACGGACCCGTCGGACGCGCCTGCGAGCGTCGGCAGACCTTCAGCAGCCCTTGCCCACCAGAAATGGAACTCCGCCGCGTCGTTGCTGTGCAACGCGAGGGCGCAAACCGGCCGCTGCCGTTGGCAGGTGCTTGGCATGCTCTGTGCTTTTTTTTGGGCATGCCCGTCGTCGACAAGCTTCACCTGCTGAAGCTGGGCAGTCCCTCAGGAGGGCCGCCCTTGGGCATCTGACGAATGGCCGATGTGCTCGACGAGAGTGCCCGGCAGAGCTGCATCTGAGTGGAGGCGGCGGGGTGGGCTTTGGGGTGGAGGTGGGCCCCGTCAGGGGCCAAAATTCCGCCCGACCCGCAAAACTCCGCCCAATCCGCCAAAACCCCGCCCAATTCGCAAAACCCCACCATCGCGCCAAACCCAAGCCCTGCGTCGCCAAACCCACTCCCCCAACCACCGCTTCGACGCTCCGCGTCTCAAACCGCCACATCCCCAATAAAAACAAACCATTACACCAAAACAAAACCACAAAAAAATCCCCCAAAGGCAATGACGACCGGCCCCCACCTCGCTAAACCCCATCCATGTTCACCGGGATCGTCGAAGACATCGGCCACCTCACCCGCGTTTCCCAACGCGGCGCCGTCCGCGTCTTCACCGTCAAGAGCGCCCTCGACCTCAGCGACACCCAGCTGGGCGACTCCATTGCCGTCAATGGAGTGTGCCTCACCGTCACCCGGCTCGATGCTGGCGCAAACGGCAGCACCGTCGACTTCGACGTAGGCCCCGAATCCCTGCAAGTCACCGCCCTCGGCAAGTTGAAATCCGGCAGCCGCGTCCACCTCGAGCGAGCCCTGCGCCTGCAAGACCGCCTCGGCGGGCACCTCATGCAAGGCCACGTCGACGGGGTCGGCATCCTCAAGGCCCGCACCCAAGTCGGCGACACCCTCAAGCTCACCATCGCCCTCGACGATGCGCTGCTGAAGTACTGCATTCACAAAGGGTCCATCGCCCTCAACGGCGTCAGTCTCACCCTCAATGCGGTGCACGACGACAGCGCCGAAGTGTGGCTCATCCCCCACACCCTCGAGCAGACGAACCTCGGTGCCCTGCGCGTCGGCGCCCCCATCCACATCGAGACCGACGTCATCGGCAAATACGTCGAGCGGCTGCTGAAGTTCGCTCCGTCTGCCGTCGCATCGTCCGGCATCACCCACGACTTCCTCCGCCAGCACGGCTTTTAGTTGTCCCGCTTCCTCGTCGAGGTTCTTTATGAACGCCCCCAACTCCCCTCGCTCTGACGCCAACCTCCTCGAGCGCTACGGCACCACCGCCATCGACCGCGTGCGCCGCGCCATGGACGAAATGGTCGCCGGCAAATGCGTCATCCTCGTCGACGACGAAGACCGTGAGAACGAAGGCGACCTCGTCTTCGCCGCCGAAAAAACCACCCCCGAGCTCATCAACTTCATGGCCAAAGAGGGCCGCGGCCTCATCTGCCTCCCCCTCACCGACGACAAACTCGAGAAGCTCGACATCCCCTTGATGGTCGACCGCAACGGTTCTGGCTTCGGCACCGCCTTCACCGTCTCCATCGAGGCCCGCACCGGCGTCACCACCGGCATCTCGGCCGCCGATCGCAGCCGCACCATCGAAGTGGCCATCGCCGACGGCACCAAACCCGACGACCTTGTGCGCCCAGGGCACATCTTCCCCCTGCGCGCCCAACCCGGCGGCGTCCTCGTGCGCACCGGCCAAACCGAAGGGAGCGTCGACCTCGCTCGCCTCTCCGGCCTGCAACCATCGGCGGTCATCTGCGAGATTCTCAACGAAGACGGCTCCATGGCCCGCCTGCCCGACCTCGTCGAGTTCGCCGAAAAACACGACCTCGTCATCTGCTCTGTCGCCGACCTCATCGCCTACCGCCTGGAGCACGAGTTTCTCGTCGAGCGCAAAGCAGAAGAGACGGTGTCCACGCCCGCCGGCGACCTCCGCGCCATCGCCTTCCGCTCCGTCGTCGACGACCGCGAAGCCCTCGCCCTCGTCAAAGGCACCGATGAGCAACTCAAAGAGGCGTCCGAAAACGGCGAAGCCCCCCTGGTGCGCGTGCACTCCGGGGACCCCCTCACCGACGTCTTCGGCGGCATCCTCGACAAAGGCGGCCTCCGTCTGCAGGGCGCGTTCAACGCCGTCGCCGAACAAGAACTCGGCGTCATCCTCTACCTGCCGCGTGCCCCCGAGCCCATTCGCTTCGTCGACGCGCTGCACGCCATCAACGAAGCCAAACAAAACGACGGCGACCTCCCCGAGAAAGACCGCGCCCCCAAGGGCGAGTCCCCGGTCGTCCGCCACTACGGCACCGGTGCGCAAATCCTCCGTCAGCTGGGCCTGACCCGCATCCGCCTGCTCACCAACAACCCGGCTCGCCTCAACGCGGCCAAAGGGTTCGGCCTCGACATCGTCGGCCACGTCGCCATCCCCTCGGCAGACTGATTTCCCCTCTTCCCCTCCCCTTTCGTGGACGGTAGGCGCCAAGCGTCTTCCTCCCATGCTCGCAGGACCCCACCATGGCCAACGCCCGCCTCGCCACCACCGGCGCCCCCAAAATCCTTGAAGCCACCCTCGACGCCAGCGGCCGCAAATGCGCCATCATCGCCAGCCGCTTCAACGCGGTCATCGTCGAAAAGCTCGTCGACGGCGCCATGGACGCCCTCTCCCGCCACGGCGCAGACGCCGCCGACCAAGTGGTCGCGTGGGTCCCGGGCGCCTGGGAAATCCCCCTTGCCTGTCAAAAAGCAGCGGCCAGCGGCAAATACGACGCCATCATCGCCGTCGGCGCCGTGATTCGCGGTGGCACCCCCCACTTCGACTACGTGGCCAACGAAGTCTCCAAAGGCATCGCCCAAGTGTCCATGGCGAAGGGCTTGCCCGTCACCATGGGCATCCTCACCACCGACTCCCTCGAGCAAAGCATCGAGCGCGCCGGCTCCAAGATGGGCAACAAAGGCTTCGAAGCCGCCGCCGCCGCCATCGAAATGATGAACCTCATGGAAGCCCTGTAGGCCACCCCACCCACCAAGCGGGGGTTCACACCGGACAACCGTCCAACAGCGAGGCCGTCATGGGCGTTCGTCGTCGAGCACGCGAAGGAGCACTCCAACTCCTCTACCAACTGGAAGCCCACACCGAACCCGACCGCGAAGGCCTTCCCGCCGGCGTGAAGGTCGCCCGCCCCGTCGTCATCGAAGCCCCAGCAGGTGGCCTCGACGCTCTGTTCGCCACGTTCTTCGAGAACTTCTCGGCGCCCGACAAGGCCCGTGAGTTCACCGAAGAGCTGGTGCGCGGCATCGTCGACGATGCCGACGCCATCGACGCGGTCATCCAAGACGAGTCCACCAAGTGGAAGCTCGAGCGCATGACCGCCGTCGACCGCAACGTCTTGCGCCTGGCGACCTACGAGCTGAAGTCGCAAAGCGACATCCCCGGCCGTGTCATTCTCGACGAGGCCATCGAGATCGCCCGCCGCTTCGGCACCGAAGACTCCGCTCGGTTCGTCAACGGCGTCCTCGACGGTTTGCACAAGCGACTGCGTCCCGCGTAGGCAGCCGGAGTCGTCTTGAGCAAAGACAAACCCACCAACGAGACCGGCGCCACCAGCCCCAAACTTGGCGGCAGCAAGTCGGGCAGCAACAAGAAGGGCAAGCACCGTCCTTCAACGTTGCCGTCGGTGGCCAAGACGGGGGAGCACGCCATGTGGCGCGCCCCCTCCCTGCTGGCCGTCGACGACCTCGTCGACATCGACACCTTGGTGGTGATGCTCACCGAAGACGGACGTCCGCTGCGCGGTGCCGCCGGCCACGTCGACTGGCGCATGTGCGGGCATCTCTCCCGCCTGCTCCTCGATGAGGTGGCGTCCGGCAAGGCCGGCGAACATGTCCTCCTGCCCGCCGGCCCCAACCTGCCGGTCGAGCGTGTGCTTCTCTTCGGCTGCGGCCGCAGTGCAGACGTGCGCGACGGCTTTGCCAGCATCCTCGAACACCTCGGCACCACGCTTGACGGGCTCAAGGCCCTTGCGGTCGCCGTTGTTCCGCCTGAGCCTGGGCATGCCCTGCAAAAGCCGCTGGAGTCTTGGGCCCAAGACCGCGCCGATGTGCTGCGTCTGTTCTCCCCCGTCGACAAATCGGCCTGACGCCCGCCGGTGACCACCCGGTCACAACGCGTCTCTCGCCAGACCGTCTCACCCCACGGCGAAGGCGTCGCTGCTGCTAGGCTGTTGTCCGAGGAGGCCCCATGCAACAGCACTTCGACGACGTCCCGGAAGAAAAAGACGCCGTCTTCAAAGAATTCGACTGCCCTTCGTGCGACGCCAACAACCCCTGGGACGAGGGGTTCAGCGTCGGCTCCGAACTCCGCTGCCATTACTGCGGGTGCGAGTTCGTCCTCAAAGAAGCCACCGGACGCAAGCTGAAGTTCAAAGAGATTTAGAGCGCACCCCAAAACCAAAGACGCGCTCGACGACGAATGCTTGCATTCGTCGCAACTCGACTCGCGAAGCGAGCAGTCGAGGCCGGGCCCACGTCGACGACCGTTGCGGCCAACAAGTCGCCACAAACGCCACCAGACAAAGAAACGCCCCTCACGTGAGGGGCGTTCGACGTTGGTGGATGGCGTCACCAACGTCTAGGGATGGTTTGCATCACGCGTCGGCTTGCTTCTTCTTGCCTTTGGCTTTGCTGCCTTTGTCGTCTTCGGCAGCCGCTTTGGTCGACGCAGATTTCGCCATGGTGTCGGGCTTCAGGGCATCGACGGGCGTGGGGGTGATGTCTTCTTCAATGAGGCCATGGTGCACGCGAATGGCTTGTTCGATCTCTTCGCGCATCTCGTGGTTTTCGGAGAGGAACTGACGTGCATTCTCACGGCCCTGGCCGACACGGGTGCCGTTGTAGCTGTACCAGGCACCGCTTTTCTCGACGAGACCGAGGGCCACGCCCATGTCGATGATTTCGCCGAGCTTGTTGACGCCCTTTCCGTAGAGGATGTCGAATTCGGCTTCACGGAACGGAGGCGCCAACTTGTTCTTCACCACCTTCACGCGGGTGCGGTTGCCGATGACGGAGTCGGCTTGTTTGATGGCCCCGATGCGGCGGATGTCGAGACGCATGGAGGAGTAGAACTTCAGCGCGTTGCCACCCGTGGTGGTCTCGGGGCTGCCGAACATGACGCCAATCTTCATGCGGATTTGGTTGATGAAGATGACGCAGGTGCCGCTGCGGGAGATGTTGCCCGTCAGCTTGCGCAGCGCTTGGCTCATGAGGCGGGCTTGCAGACCCACGTGGCTGTCGCCCATGTCGCCTTCGATTTCAGCCTTCGGCACCAAAGCGGCGACGGAGTCGATGATGAGGAGGTCGACGGCGCCAGAGCGCACCAGCATGTCGGCGATTTCAAGCGCTTGCTCACCGGTGTCGGGCTGGGAGATGAGAAGGTCGTCGGTGCGCACACCCAGCTTGCGGGCGTATTGCACGTCGAGGGCGTGCTCGGCGTCGACGAAGGCGGCAATGCCACCGGCCTTTTGGCATTCGGCGATGGCGTGCAGGGTCAGCGTGGTCTTGCCAGACGACTCAGGGCCGTAGATTTCGACGACGCGGCCTTTGGGGAAGCCGCCGATGCCAGCTGCGACGTCGAGGGCCAACGAGCCGGTGGAGATGGCTTCGATGTCAGAGACCAGCGACTCCTCGTCGCCGAGCCGCATGATGGCGCCTTTGCCAAACTGCTTTTCAATGGAGGCGACGGCCAGCTCCAGGCTTTTGCTTTTTTCTTCGAGTGCTTTGACTTTTGGTTCGGTGTTCTTTTTGGCCATGAGTGCCTCCCAGATCGCGTTGGCGTCTTTGCGCCTTCGTCTATGATCATCTGTTCAGTGGTGCCAGCGTAGGAGCTGCTGAACTTCTGTTCAAGTCTTTTGTTCAGTGTCGAGCGCTTTTTTGTTCAGTGGTTGTGCTGCGGCCTTTTTGTGAAGTGCGGCAGCGTTTTGCGCCCTTACCTTCAATCCGTTTCTCAAACGCCAACCCTGCACGGATCCGGCGACTTTTTTCGCCCTCAACCCCAAGACACTGTTTTTAAAGGTAAAGTTTTTTCACTGATTCAGTGGATCGACACCTCTGAAATGCAGCTGAGGTTCTTTTTGCCCAGCCGACGCACCTTCATCAGCGTCAGCCGCACCGTATCGGTCTCGTAGGTGCCGTCGAACCACACCAGCGTCTGCTTCGCGTATTTCTTGCCCGGCACCGGAAGCTCCAAGATGCCCTCCACCGGCGTCAGCGGCCGCTTGGCGTGCTCGCGGTCGACGATGGCGCGCTCGTACTTGCCCATCTTGATTTCGAACTTGATGGGCACGTTGTGGCTCTTGAAGGTGCGCTTGTCTTTCACGCAGCCCGACACCACGCGCACCATGTGAATGGGCTGCTTGTCGTCGAGCTTGAACTCCACCCACTCGCCGTCGCCGGAGCCACGCTTGTTCTCAATCCATCCGGTGTCGAGGTTGTCGTCGGCGACCTGTTTGATGAACGGCGTGAGGTCGATTTTGGGCTGCTCGGCTTCTTCACCCGCCGCCGCCGCCGCCGCCGCCTCGGTCATGGCTTCTTGCTGCAGTTCTTTGCGCAGGGACGGCTCGATCCACGCATCCGACGCGGTGATCGACGCAATCTCAAAGGCAGGGATGAAGTTGTTCAGCCGCTGCTTCTTGTCTTCGATGAACTTGCCCGACTGCGGCTCGCCCCTGAAGCGGTACACCGACTCGCGCACGCCGGTGAGCATCTTGGCGTCGGCGCGCGGGCTGCGTTTGACGGTGACGATCTGTGGTTTGCGGCGCACCAAGATCTCCTGCATGCCGTCGTCGTCGATGTCGGCAAAGTACCAGCCCTCACGAGCGTCACCGTATTTGATGAGGTCTTTGTCTGACTCCCACTTCGGGCGCTCCGCTTTGTTTTTGCTTCTGAAGATGACGGCGGTGAACACCTCCCGCACCTTCTTGCCCCGCGCCGAATACAGCCGAATGCGCTTGGTTTTCTCGTCGGGGGTCTCGCCATACACCTCGATGGAGATGAAGGGCGCTCCCGCCCGGGGCACCAGCTTTTTCAACTCGATGCGCTTGAGCTTGGTGCCGCCGGTGAGAGGCAGGCCTTTGTCGTAGACGGCGCCTTTGTTCGTGTCTTTGAACAGACACACAAAGACCCCTTTGTCGCTTTGGCAGGCGCCCACTTCTTCACTGCGTCCGTCGCCGTCGATGTCGCCACGCACGGTCTTCAGCAGCTTGTAGCCTTTGGCAGCCGCGGCCTGTTTGGCCGTGCGTTTGTCGTCTTGGGCGAAGGCAGACGAAGAGAGCGCGACGGCGAACAAAACAAAAACAACAGAAGCGCGCATGGGGGTCCTCAAGGCAAAAACTGACTGCACCAAATCATGGACGACGGCGAACCCCAAGGTGTTCTGGCCGATGTTGGGGTCGTCCCATCGAAAACGCCCTCCGAAGAGGGCGTGTTCGCGACGTCGAGTCTTACGCGTCGGCGTAAAAGTCGTCGAAGATGTCTTTGTAGCGCTCGTTGCAAGCCTTGCGCTTCACCTTCAGCGTCGGCGTGAGCTGCTCACCGATCTCGAAGTCGTGGTCGAGGATGTGGACCTTCTTCAGCGTTTCGTACGAGGCCAGCGACGAGTTGAGGTCTTTGACGATGTTGTCGATCTCAGACTTCAGCTCTGGCTTTTGGGTGAGCTCTTTGTACTCGCCGCTGAGGCCGTTGGTTTGCGCCCACGACGCCACCGCTTCGGGGTCGACGGTGACCAACGCCGAGAGGTACTTGCGCTTGTCGCCATGCACCACCACTTGGCTGATGAGCGGGCTCTTCGCCTTGAGGGTGTTCTCAATGTTCTGTGGGGCGACGTTTTTGCCGCCGGCGGTGACGATGATGTCTTTTTTGCGGTCGGTGATGCGCAAGAAGCCGGAGCTGTCGATTTCACCGATGTCGCCGGAGTGGAACCAGCCGTCGTCGTCGATGGCCTCTTTCGTGGCGTCTTCGCGGTTGTGGTAGCCCTTCATGACGCCACGGCCGCGGATGAGCACTTCACCGTCTTTGGCAATCTTCAGCTCGGTGCCGGGGAGCACACGGCCCACGGTGCCGATGCGAATGTCGTCGGGGAGGTTGATGCACGTCGCCGCAGACGTCTCGGTGAGGCCGTAGCCTTCACAGATTTTCACGCCCGAGTACTTGAAGAAGTATGCGATGTCGCGGCTGAGGGGCGCGCCACCCGAGATGAAGAAGCGCAAGCGGCCGCCGAATTTCTCGCTGAGGGTGTCGCCCAACTTCGACCACACCAGCTTCTGCGCCAGGGCCCAGCCCAATCCGCCAGGGGTGCCGCCGCTTTGCTCGAGGCGGGCCATCTCTTCGCCTTTGGCGAGGGCCCAGCGGCCGAGTTTGCCCTTGAGGCCTTCGCCAGCTTCGACTTTGGCGGTGACGCCCGCGTGCACCTTCTCGTAGATGCGCGGCACAGCAGCCATCATCGTCGGGCGCACTTCGGCGAGGTTGTCGACGATCTTCTTCTGGTCGCCTTCCCAGAAGGCGAGGATGTGGCCAGTGGCGAACCATGCGACTTCGAGCACCTTGGCGAAGACGTGGGCCAGCGGCAAGAACATGTACTGCAGGTCGTCGGGCGAGATGAGGCCCGTCTCGCGCACGGCTTCGGCTTCGTAGAGCATGCAGTCGTGGGTGAGGATGGCGCCCTTGGGATTGCCCGTGGTGCCCGACGTGTAGATGTACGTCAGCACGTCGTCTTTGGTGAGGGAGTCGCCGCGGGCGCGCACTTCGTCGGCGTGGTCTTTGAGGTATTCCTCGCCGAGGGCCAAGAAGTCTTCCCAGGTCATCTCGTCGTCGCCTTCGACCGTGCCGGTGAAAGCGATGACTTTTCGCACCTTGTCGATGTTGCCGGCGGCCTTTTCGTCGCGCAGCTTCTTCAGCTGGGAGTCGTCTTCGGCAAACACGCACACCGAGTCGGAGTCGTTGAGGATGTAGGTGACCTCGTGGGGGAGGTTCGACTGGTAGATCGGGATGGTCACGCAGCCGGCGCCGAGGATGGCGAGGTCGGCAAAGGCCCACTCCAGACGGGTGTTGGAGAGGATCGCCACGCGTTCTTTGGGCTCGATGCCGATCTTCACCAAAGCGGCAGACGCCTTCTTCTGCACGTCGAGCATTTCGCCCCAGGTGACGTCGCGCCAGGTGCCGTTGGCTTTGTATTGCGCAGCCACCCGGCTCTCGCGGGACTCGGCGGTTTGTTGGAAGACGTGAAAGATCGACTGACTCATAAGAACGCCTTTCTCGGCAGGTGCCTTTGCAGAGGGGCATCTGCGGCTGTGCAGCAGATGAATCGCGGCGCCATCGGCGTTTGCGGTGCACCCCTCCCAGGGTTTTCGCCCTCGCTCATAGCAGCAAACCAGGCGCGGCAAAAGGCATCGATGATGAACGTGACCACCTCGTGCTCTTTTTCGTACACCTTTGGCGCCCACCGCCCGTTCACAGCACCCATCCCACCAGGCGCCTGCGGTCACGATTTGCGGGTTCCGTGAACCGGGTGGGTCGGGGTAGACTGCAAAGGCCTTTGCCTGGGCCTGCACCAAGCCATGCACCAAGGACTGTCTTTGCGCGGAAGCGGCACCCAAGAGATGACCCAAGACGTCTCCTCCGGCGGGGTGGCAGACCGTACCTATGACGGCACCTCTGGGTACGACGCCACCGAATCGGCCGAGGCCGTCGACCCCCTCGTGGGGCGCCGTCTGCTGCACTACCTCGTCGAGGAAAGCATCGGCCAAGGCGGCATGAGCATGGTGTACCGCGGCCATGACGAGCTGCTGCACCGGCCGGTGGCCATCAAGGTGCTGCATCCGTTCTTGGCGAAAAAGCAGGAGTGTCGTGCGCGTCTGGCCCGTGAAGCCCGCGCTGTGGCCCGGCTGGAGCACGAGAACATCCTGAAGATCTTCGCCTACAGCGGTGATCCCCCCACCAAAGAAGAGCGCCCCAACGCCAGCGGCGAAGAGGTGGTGTCGGTCAACGGCGTCGAAGAAATCCGCTCCAACCACGACGGATTCCTCGTCACCGAATATGTCCCCGGCGACACCCTCAAACGGTTCTGGGTGGCCCACCGCATGTGGGAGGTGCCCGAAGCCGGCGGATTGTGCTGCTGGGTGCTCGCCAAAGCCCTGGCCCACGCGCACGCCCAGGGCGTCATCCACCGCGATCTGAAGCCTGAAAACGTCATGGCCCGCGACGACGGCGTGCTCAAACTCATGGACTTCGGCATCGCCCAGGTGGCCGACGCCAAAAGCCTGACCGTGACCGGCACGCTGCTGGGCAGTCCGGCCCACATGGCGCCCGAGAGCATCGAAGGCAAACCCGCCGACGAGCGGTCTGACATCTTCTCGTTGGGCACCGTGTTGTATTGGTTGATGACGGGCGAGCTTCCCTTTGAGGCGCTCACGCCGCATGCGCTGTTGAAGGCCATCGTCGACGCTGACTACACGCCGCCGCAGCAGCGCCAACCCCGCATCTCAGACGACCTCCTGCAGGTGTTGCGCAAGGCGATGGCCAAGCGCCCCGACGACCGGTTCGACAACGCAGACGCCTTTGCCGATGCGTTGCAAGAGGTCTTGGAGCGGTCGGGCATCGAGGTCAGCTCGGGTCGTGCGTCTGCGTTGTTGGCGAATCCGTCTGACGAGTTGGAGCCTCTGCGCCAGAACGTGCGGCGTGCCTTCCTCGATCGTGCTTCGCAACTGCTCGACGACGGCAGCGCCGCCAAGGCGTTGTCGGTGTTGGGACGGGTCATGGCCGACTTCCCCAACGACGATGAGGTGTCGGCGTTGTTGGAGCGCTTGCACGACATCCCCGACGATGAACTGGAGCCTGAAGGCGAGGCCGGCATCGGCGACAGCGTCGTCGACGACAGCGCCTCCTTTGACGACGCGTTTGCCCGTGAAGAGAGCTCTTTGGTGCATGCGCCACGCGACGGCCGCACCGATGCCGTGGCCCCCCCGGCGTCTCCTCCACGTCCGCGGTGGGCGCCGTGGGTGGCGACGCTCAGCATTGGCATCCTGCTGGCGGTGACGGCGTGGATCGCCCAGCAAGTCGACGGCCCTGGCACGTCAGCGTCGACGACAGGCACCGATGGCGACCAACTGTCGATCACCGAAAAACGCAAGCCGCTGGTGCGGGTGTCGCGCACCAAACTGCCACGTGACAAAGCGTCGCCCGTCGACGACGACGGCAAGGCTGCCCGAGCAGGTCGCGGTGAACGTCCGCGGGTGTTGGCGCTGCGCAAAGACCCTCACGTTGGCAAACGCAACCTCTCCGAGAAACTCCGTCGCCTCCGCGCGGGCCCTGCCCCCTTGGCGTCGACGCAGACGAAGCCGCCGCCGAATGAAAACGCGTCTGAGACGGCGGTCGCCGCAGCAGGCACGGTTGACGCCACGCCGCGTGCGATGGAGCTGCGCGTGCGGCCTTGGGCCGATGTCTTCGTCGACGGAAAGAAGGTCGCGTCTGAGGTCAAATCGACAACGCTGCACTTGCTGCCGGGGACCCACACCGTCGTGCTCAAGAACCACATGGCGAAAGAGTGGCGACGTGAAGTCGACATTCCTGTGGAAGGCAAAGGGCGCGTGCCAAAACTCCAGGTCAAGCTGAAACCCAAGCCCGCCTCCCTGGTGGTGCAGGCCAATGTCGACGCCGACATTTTGCTGGTGGAGCCATCGACGGGACGTCGTCTCTTTGTCGGCCGCAGCCGCAAGAGCGAGCAGACCCCCGTGCAGATTGAACTCCCGGCCGGCAGCGAACGGACATACGAGGTGGTGCTCACCAAAGCCGGCTTCCGCACCGAACGTGTCAAACGGCGATTCACGACAGGAAAGACCGAGATCGTGCGTGCTGTGCTACAAGCTGAGCCCAATGCGTCTGCAGCCGTTCCCTCCGACGACAACACCGCGCCGAACTAGTTGGTTGGCGCTGCACAGCTGGTGCTGGGCCTTTGTCTGGCTGGGTTTGTCGACGTCGACGGCCCTCGCCCAAACGGCTCCCACAGCAAAACCTGCTCCTCCCCCCACAGCCGACAGCGCGGCCCCGGCAGGGGATGCGGCACGTCCCGTCGACGCCAACATGAGCGACACCCAGCGCTACACCGAAGGGTTGCGGTCGTTCGAGTTTGGCGACTGTGAGCGTGTCGTCGTCGTGCTCGACCCCTTGTCGAAGCCAGGGCGCGTCACCGACCAAGAGCGGCTCCTCGACGTGCACCGCATGTTGGGTGTCTGCTACTTCCAGCTCAAACAAGAAGACCGTGCCCGTGAAGAACTGAAGGCGCTGCTGTACCTCAAGGCCGACTACGTGCTCGACCCTTTTCTCACGCCCCCCGCGGTCGTCGACGCCTTCGAACAAGAACGGCAGGAGGTGAAGCGCAAGCTGGAGGCCATCCAACGGTCGAAAGAACAGCAAAAGCCGCCGCCGTCCCGACTGGTGGTGCGCACCGTCACCGTCGAGAACGTGCCCTTCTGGTCGATTTTCGTGCCCTTTGGCGGCGCCCAGTTCGCCAACGACGAGCCCATCAAGGGCGGCGTCATCGGTGGGCTCACCGCCGGGGCCGTCGCCCTCAACGTCGCCGGCTTTTGGACAGCGCAAACCCTCTGTTGGACCCTGACGGTGAAAGACGGCGGGTGTTTTTTCCCGTTTGACGACGGCAGCACCACCACGTCGACCGCCAACACCGCTTACTCCGTCTCGCAGGTGGTGAGCATCAGCGCGCTGGCCGCCGCATTTGTGATCTACGGCTATGGTGTGGTCGACGGCTGGTGGAACTGGGTGCCCCAGCGCACCATCGACACGGTGCAAACCGAGACCGTGCTCGACGACGCTGCGGGAGATCCAGCCGAGACGCAAAACGGCCAACGCAGCCGACGTCGAGATCCAGCACAAGCGGCCGGAGACGACGACCCCGACGCCCTGGCCACGCCCCCCCCGCCAAAGACCGCGCCCAGCGTGCCTTAGCCCGCCATGTGCGCCTGCCAGCCGCCCCAGCCGGTCGTTCGAGGCATTGCCCGCGCCGAAAACCGCCCCATGGTGGGGTGTACCTTCCGTCGGGAGTGAGTATATGTCTGACCCTGGAAACGACGTCTTGAGCATGTGGCTCACCTGCACCGTTTTCGGCGACCCTGCCCTCTGATGTTGGGCTGTAGCTGGCGGCATGACCGAGATTGCAACCCCCACTCCTGACGCGTCCAGTTGGACAGGCAGCGATCCCACCGCCCTCGACGACATGCTCCGCACCAAGCGCATTGTCTTCGTCACGGGCAAAGGCGGTGTCGGCAAGAGTGTGGTGGCCGCGGTGTTGGCGTTGCGGGCACGTCAGTTGGGGTTGTGCCCCATCTTGTTCGAATGCGATGCCCCCAAGCGCCCAGCGTTGTTGCCTGAGGGGCGTCCGCCGTCGTCCGAGCTTGGCGAAATCGCGCCCGGCATTCTCGGCGTGAACCAAGACAGTGAAGACGCCGTGCGCGCGTATGCGGTGGCCTCGCTGCCCAGCAAGACGCTGGCCGAAATGCTCTTCGAAAACCGCGTGGCGCAGCTGTTTTTGCGCGCGTCGCCGTCGGTGTCTGAGATGGCGCTGGTGGGCCGCATCGTGCAGTTGGCCGACGCCCACGACGGGCAAGGCCCGCTCATCGTCGACCTTCATGCCACCGGGCATGCGTTGGCCATGCTGCGTGCTCCCGACGGCATCATGCGGGTGTTGCGCGCCGGCCCGGTGTTTGACCGCGCTCGTGCCGTGCGCGAAGTGGTCCTCGACCCCCAGCAAACAGCGGTGTTGACAGTGGCCCTGCCCGAAGAACTCCCCGTCACCGAGATTCTGGAGTTTCTCGATGCGCTGCAAGATGCAGGCATCCCCACCGGCCCCACCGTCGTCAACGCCGCCTACCCAGACCCCTGCCCGGCCCTGACCAGCGACGAGATTCAAAAGCTCGTCGACACCGACGGCGCCGTCGGGGCCCACGCCCAAGACGTCGCCGTGCTCAAACGATGGGCCATGCGCGCCGACCGTGAAGGGCAACGGCTGCATGAGGGGCTGCAAGAGCGCAGCCTCGGCCCTCTCATTCGCCTGCCGTTTGTGCCGTTTGAGCCTGGGGATGCGCCGCTGTCGGCCCAGCTGGGTGAATGGCTCGACGTCGCGGCCAAAGAAGCCGGAGGACCCCATGGGTGAGGGCCTCAAACCCGTCCTGAAGCGCAGCAGCCTCATCGTCTCCGTGGGCTCGGGCGGCGTGGGCAAGACAACGACGGCCGCCGCGTTGGCCATCGCCGCCGCCCGAGACGGCAAACGCGCCGCGGTGCTCACCATCGACCCCGCCCGTCGATTGGCCCAAGCGTTGGGCATCGACAAGATGGGCAACACGCCCTCGCGGCTGCCCGACGCCCTCACCGGCCCCGGCATCGTCGACGCCATGATGCTCGAAACCGCCGAGTGTTTTGACGACCTCATCGCCCGATTGGTGCCCGACGAGACCCGCCAGGAGCGCCTGCTGCAAAACCGTCTCTACCAAGTGCTCGCCCGTCATTTGGGCGGCACCCACGAGTACATGGCGGTCGAAAAGCTCTTCGCGCTGACGTCGTCGGGCGAATACGACCTCGTCATTCTCGACACGCCCCCGAGCGTCAACGCGCTCGACTTTCTCGACGCGCCTGAGCGACTGGCCAGCTTCTTCTCCGAGAAGGTCACCCGCTTCTTCGTGCGCAGCGCCGAAGAAGAGGCGCAAAAGAAGGGCTTCTTCGCACGCATGAAAGACCGCGCCGGCGACATGGCCGTCACCGTCTTGGGCAAGGCGCTCGGCGAAGTGTTCATGGACGACGTCCGCGACTTTGCCACCGCCTTTCAGGGGCTGTTTGCGGCCTTCCGCGAACGCGGCACCGTCATCAACAGCCTCATGGCCGACCCTGGCACCAGCTTTTTGGTGGTCAGCGGCGCCGACCCGGTGCGCGTCTCTGAAGCCTTGGAATTCGTGCACACCCTGCGCAAATTCCACATCCGCCCGCGGGCGTTCATCGCCAACCGCGTGCACCTTCCGCTCGACGTCGAAGCGCTCACAGAAGACGCCACGCAGAAGGCCCTGAAGAAGCTCAACCACGCCTCGAACGAAGAAGTGCACGTCATCCACGACGACTTGCTGCAGGCCCGCGGCTTTCGCTCGGCGCTGGCGCGGCGCGACGCTGCCGGCCTCGAGATCTTGCGTCGTGAGGCCCGCACCCAAGTGCATGTGGTGCCCGAGCTCGAAGACGAAGTCGCCGACCGCGCCGCGGTGGAGCACGTCATCGCCGCGCTCATCGGCGAACGCGAAGACTGACCCAGAGCCCACCCAGCCGGTCGCCCTCGCCAGAAACAACGCCCCCAAACGCCGAACGCCCTCCGTGAGGAGGGCGTCGGAACATTCTACAAAAATGCAGGGCCGCAAGGGCGAAATGACAAGCGATGAAAGGGACGGTGAGGCCGTCAATCGCAACGCCATCATAGAAAGCACAGACGGTGCCAACTTTCACCATCGCCCATTTTCATGTTTATTTTCAACAACATAGACATCTCCTGCCCGTCGCTGCTGCTGCAACGTCTGCCCGGGGGATGCAGTTTCGGCCAAAACCAAGACATCGATGTCTGACTTGAGGGTCACAGCTGCAGAAAAGTGACAAATTTCGTCACCACACCAACCTACATGCGCCAATCCCGCTGAAAATCACCAAGACAACCCGTGTGGATGTCGCAGCAAACCCAGACATCGTTGCCACACGTCCGGGCGTCTCCGGCAAATTCTAGCGTTCTTTCAGGTTGTTACCAAAAGCATGACCTCCATGACAGGCGCGCCGGGTTTGCAGGCATCCCTGTCACTCGTGACAACGGTGTCGGCATCCATGACATTCCTGCCCTGCCTTTCCTGACGCGGCAGACGACGCTTTGGTCCGCAACGATGGGCAGAAGGCGGGCACAAAAAGCCGCGGACGAATCCGCGGCCTTTGAGCTTGGGCATCCAGAGCCTCAGGCGGGGTCGACCCAGCCCACGAGCGTGCGCACGGCGAAGCCAGCGGCGCCCTTCGGCGTGTAGGGGTGGTCTTTGCCGTTTGTGGTGGGGCCCGCAATGTCGAGGTGGGCCCAGCGGGCGCGGCCGTCGACGAACTTGTTCAAGAACAACGCGGCGGTGATGGCGCCACCCATGCGCTCGCCGGTGTTCTTCGTGTCGGCGATGGGGCTCTTCAGCTGGCCTTCGAGGTCGCGGTTCAGCGGCATGCGCCACAGATCTTCACCTGCACGCTCGCCGGAGGAGATGAGGTCGGCCACCAACTCGTCGTCGTCAGAGAACAGGCCGGCGGTGCTTGGACCGAGGGCGACCATGCAGGCGCCGGTGAGCGTGGCGAGGTCGACGAGCACGTCGGGCTTGTCTTTGGTGAGGGCGTAGTCGATGCAGTCGCCCAACACCAAACGGCCTTCGGCGTCGGTGTTGTTGACCTCGACGGTGATGCCTTTGCGCGAGGTCAGCACGTCGCCAGGGTGGTAGGCGTTGCCGCCGATGCCGTTCTCGACACAACCGAGGTAGGCGGTGACGGCCACGTCGGGCTTGAGCTGGCCGATGGCGAGCATGGCGCCCAACACGGCGGCGGCGCCGCCCATGTCGATCTTCATCTCGAGCATGCCGGCGGCGGGCTTGAGGTCGAGTCCGCCGGAGTCAAAGGTCAGGCCTTTGCCGACGAGGGTGATGGTCTTCTTGGCCTTCTTCTTCGGCTTGTAGGCCAGGCGCACGAGACGAGGCGGCGTGTACGGCGTCGCCGCTTTGGCCACCGCCAACATCATGTTCATGTTTTCTTTGGCGAGTTCTTTTTCGCCCATCACCGAGACGGTGAGGCCGGTGGTCTTGCCCACCTTGCGTGCTTCTTTGGCGAACTGCTCAGGCGTCAGCGCCATGGGCGTCTCGTTGACGAGGTCGCGGGCCAGGCACACGCCAGACGCCACGGCTTCACCGCGGGCCACAGCGCCTTTGGCGCGGGCGGTTTTCGCCTCTGACGTCAACACCTGCAAGTTGGTGATGCGCACTTCGCCGTCTTTGGGCTGCAGGTACCGGTCGAAGCGGTAGTCGGCGAGGCGGGCGCCTTCTGCGATGGCGCCGACGTCGTTGGCGCCACCATGGCCGCCCCCCTCAGGGGTCACCACTGCCACTTTGGCCGACTTCGCCTTGGTGGCCTCTTTCACGGCGATGCCGCCGAGACGGCGGTAGTTGTCGACGGTGACGTCGTCAGCAGCGCCCATGCCCACCACCGTCAAGAAGCGAGCAGGCAACTTGCCGTGGGTGTGGAGGGTGTACACCGTGTCGGCTTCGCCCGCGAACGAGACTTCGGCCAGCGCTTTGCGCAGCACGCCGTCGAGGGCGTCGTCCAACGTGGTGAGCGCCTCGGAGTCCACCGGCTTCGGCGTCGACTTGGCTGGTGCTTTCGACGCCCCCGACGTGGGTTTGGCCTGAAACACGCCCACCACGAGGTGTTGCGTTTTCAAGGTGGTCACAGCAGCAGACGAAAGAGCGATCTTCATGTCGGATCCTAGGTGCGACGGAGGCCATCGTGGCGTTCCACAAACGAGGCGTACATAACAGCCACACGAGATTTGCCAACGAATACCGCCGCTGGTGGCAGCAAGAAGAGGGTGCGGGGGTCGTGAGCGGCGAATTGTGCTGTCGTCGAGCAGACCGGCGTGGTTTCCGCTTGATCTCCAGCTGTGAACTCAGGATAAGAGCGCGGTTTTGCGGTTTTTCTAGCCTCGTCGCCTGTGCCATCGGTCATCTGACGGCTGCCTCGACGTGACGAAAGCTTGGAGACACCGTGCTTTGGGTCTAGATTCCCCAAACGCCGTCTGACGACGGCAGAGGAGCATTCGCTCCTCAACGGCCAGAGGTCTCATGGGCGACGTTTTCCTCCATATGGCATTCGCGCGGCGGCTGCGTCACGCCACTGGGCTGCACCCGTTGGCGGTGCAAACAGCGCTGCGCAATGCGTCAGCAGTGGCCTTTGGCGCGTCTCTGCCCTTCTTGCCGAGCCTTGAGCAGAAAAAAGGCGGTTTCTTCCGCAAGCTGTTCGGCGGCGGCGCGTCCGACGACAAATGGGCCACCCACTTCACCAGCACCACCCCCAAAGGCGACTTCGCCCTCGCTTTGTTGAACCTCAATGGCAACGACGCACCCGGCAGCATGATGCGCTTGGCGCTGGCCATGGGGGCGTTGAGCAGTGAAATCCTGCGCACCTCCACCCTCGACCTGTTCGAAGGCATGGACGCCCCGCAAGCGTCGGCCCAAGGCCGCGCCATCGCCCGCCTCTGGCTGCAGCAGGTCGTGCCGCAGCTGTCGCTGTTGGGTCGGGAGTGGCAGCCGGTCATCGGCCTCCACGAAAACCAACGTGCGCCACGTCTGGTGTCGGCCGTGCAGCAGGCATCGCAGGTGGCTTTTGGCAGCGCCCCCCAGCCCGACGTCTGGCCGCGATGGCTGAAGGGCCTGTCGGCGACGATGGCAGCCGCCGGCGGTGGGCTCCCCGCAGAGACGTCCGTGACGTCCGGGGCCGTCGAGCCGATGTACCGCGACAAAAACGTCGCGGAGCGCTTGGCCGACGCTGAAACCTGGTGTGCCTACCTCTTCAACCGCTTGGCCGAATCGTTCATGCGCGGTGAGCCCGATCGCGAGCAACTGCAGAGCCTGCTGTGTGATGCGTCTGGGGCTTTGCGCGAGTTGCCGTCCAAAGATGCCCTCGACGGCGCCGACGAGCGATACCTCAGCGCCATGGCCGACTTGCGCGAAGAACACCAAGAGCGCGGCCGCAATGCGGAGGCCGCCTTTCAAACCAACGGGCTCCTCGACGAACTGCCCGCGCTTCCGCCTCTGCCGCCCGAAGACGGCGCCGCAGGCGACGCCCCAGCCAGCGACGCCACACCTCCTCCCCCGCCACCCGCCACCCCAGCGATGGGCGTCTCGGCCGCCGAAGCCAAGCAGGCCCTCGACGGAGTCGAAGCCAGCGACGACAACCCCTTCGACGCCCCGCAGAACACGCAAATCGTCGAAGACGGCGCCATCGAAACCGTCGACGAGCCCGTCGTCGACGCGAGCAACGCGACGCCGCCGCCGCCTCCAGCTCCGGCCGCTCCAACTTCGACCCAGCAGCTCTCTGCCGCCGACATTGAAGCCGAAATCGTCGACGAGACCGAGGCCTCTGCAGACGCGGCCGAGCCCGCGCCCCCAACGCCTCCTCCTGCGCCCGCCCCGGCCGCCCCGACGTCGACGCAGCAGATTTCGGCCGCCGACATTGAAGCCGAACTGGTGTCGTCTGAGTCTGCCGCTGAAGCCCCACCGGCTGCAGCCGCTGCCGGTGACGCCGCACCACCGTCGCCGCCCCCCGCGCCCGCCCCTGCCGCTCCGACGTCGACACAGCAGATTTCTGCCGCCGACATCGAAGCCGAGCTGGTGTCGTCTGAGTCTGCCGCCGAAGCCCCGGTGACCGAAGCCCTTGTGACCGAAGCCCCGGTGACCGAAGCCCCGGTGACCGAAGCCCTTGCGGCCGACGCAGCGGCCGCCGCAACACCGCCTCCAGCCCCGGCACCTGCCGCCCCGACGTCGACGCAGCAGATTTCGGCCGCCGACATCGAAGCCGAACTGGTGTCGTCTGAGCCCGCAGCCCCTGCTGCAGGTGCAACGCCGCCCACGCCGCCTCCGGCACCGCCTGCTCCGACGTCGACGCAACAGATTTCGGCCGCCGACATCGAAGCCGAGCTGGTGTCGTCTGAACCTGCGGCCCCGCCGCCTCCCGCCCCGGCCCCGGCGGCTCCGACGTCGACGCAACAGATTTCTGCCGCCGACATCGAAGCCGAGCTGGTCGAAGCCAGCCCCGCCAAAGACTGACGCGACCCACCGATGTTGCCGTCTGCACCGCGCCTCTCGGCGCGGTTTTCGTTTGCCGTGCCACAGAACGTTGCCGCACTCCCTGCAGACCACTACCCTGGGGAATGCGCCACACATGGCGTCGTCGTCGAGCCTGCATTCGCGCTGCAATGTGGCGAATGACACCAGCCGGTGGATCGAACTTGCGACTGGGTCGTTTTCTAAGGAAGGTCCCTGCTGTGCGACCGGTTTGACCCACGACGTGTGCGTCGCCCGGCTGTTGGGTGCTTGCCGCCCTGTTTTGTGCCCCCTCCTCTGAGGTGCTGAGTTGAAACCGCTCTCTCCCCGTTCTCGTGCGCTCGCTTGGGTGTTTCCGTTGTTGGCCGCTGTGGTCGGCTTCAACCTCATTCTCCTCGACGCCCGCGCACCTGCGCATGCCGCTCCCCAAGGCAAACACCGCCTCAGCTCGCTGCGCATCTTCAACCGCGTGGTGTTGTTGGTGAAGGAGCAATACGTCGAGCCCTCCCGCATTCACCCACGCGAGATGCTGTTGGCGTCGCTCGAAGCCGTTGAGAAAAAGGTGCCTGAGGTGCTCGTCGAGGCCCCCAAAGGCGACACCATTTCCGTCACCGTCGGCGATGAGAAGCGCACGTTCTTCTTGAGCGACGTGTCGTCGCTGTGGGAGTTCAGCTTCAAACTGCGCGACGTCTTTCGCTTCATGGAGACCCGCTTCTCGTCCGACGTGAACACCCGTGAAGTCGAATACGCCGCCATCAACGGCATGCTCGGCGAACTCGACCCCCACTCGCTGCTGCTTGAACCGCGCTACTCCAAAGAGATGAAGCTCTCGACGAAGGGCGAATTCGGCGGCCTCGGCATCGTCATCTCGGTGCGCGACAACTGGCTCACCGTCATCAGCCCCATCGACGAGACCCCCGCCGCCCGCGCCGGCATCCTCGCCCAAGACCGCATCGTGAAAATCGGCGAAGAGTCGACGGTGAACATGGGCCTCGACGAAGCCGTCGAACGTTTGCGCGGCCCGCCCAACACCGACATCACCATCTGGGTCGAACGCAAAGGTTGGGACGAGCCCAAGAAGTTCGTGCTCACCCGCGCCATCATCCGCGTCGAAAGCGTCACCCATGAGCTGCTCGAGGCCAACATCGGCTACGTGAAGATCAAACAGTTTCAAGGGCACACCGCAGAAGACGTCGCCACCGCCGTGCACAAGATGAAGAAAAAAGCAGGCGGGCAACTGTCGGGCCTCATCCTCGACTTGCGCAACAACCCAGGCGGCCTGCTCGACCAGAGCGTCGAAGTGTCGAACCTCTTTCTTGAAGACGGCGTCATCGTCGTCACCCAAGAGGGCGGACAGCGTGGTGAACGCAAAGAAATCCGCGCCATCCCTCGCCCCGGCAAACTTGGCGTGCCTCTCGTCGTGCTCGTCAACGGCGGGTCAGCGTCGGCGTCTGAGATCGTGTCGGGCGCCATGAAAAACCGCGACCGCGGCCTCGTCGTCGGCACCCAGACCTTCGGCAAAGGCTCCGTGCAACAGCTGTACGACTTCCCCGACACGTCGTCGCTGAAGCTCACCATCGGCCAATACCTCACCCCCGGCGACGAGAGCATTCAGTCGGTGGGCATCACCCCCGACATCGACGTCACCGCGCTGTACATCGACGGCAAAGACAAGGTGAACCTCTTCCCCGACACCCACACCAAAGAGGCCGACCTCAGCGCCCACCTCGACGACAGCCGCACCAAGAAGCGAAAAGCCAACTTCGAGATGCACTACCTGGCGCCCGTGTTGTCTGACGCTGAGATCGAACGTCGCGCCACCACCAACAAGTTCAACGACGACTTTGAAATCGCATTCGCCCGTCGCGTGCTCAAAAAGGCCGCAGGCAAAAACACCCGTCGGGGCCTGCTGCAAGTCGCCAAGACCGTTGTCGCCAACGTCGAGGCCGAAGAGGGCGTGAAGATCGCCGACAGCCTCAAGAAGATCGACGTCGACTGGTCGCGCGGCAAGAAAGCCAGCGCTCCTTCGTTGTCGGCCAAAGTCATCAACGCCAAGCCCACGCCTGCTGGCGACGAAGCGGTCATCACCGTCGAAGTCACCAACACCGGGAGCGAACCGTTGTTTCAAGTGCGAGGCGTCAGCGAGGGCTCGCTGTACCTCTACAAAGACCGTGAGTTTCTCTTTGGCTTCATCGGTGCCGGACAAAGCCGCCAATGGACGACGAAGATCAAAACCGCCAAAGAGCTCTCCACCCGTCGTGACATCATGCGCGTGAAGTTCTTCACCGGCCACATGCCCATGACGAAGGCGCCGCTTCATGCCCTCGACATCCCCGTCGAGCTCATTGGCCAAGACCGCCCTCGGTTCTCGTACTCGCTGTTCGTCGACGACACTGCGAGCGGAAACGGCGATGGGCTCCTGCAGCCCGACGAAGAAGTCGAACTCGTCGTCAACGTGCACAACGACGGCAAAGGCACCGCTGAAAAGCCGACGGCCTTGCTGAAAAACCTCGCTGGCCCCAGCGTGTTCATTGAAAAAGGCCGTCACCAACTCGAGGCGCTCGCGCCGGGCAAGAGCCAAGTGGCACGGTTTCGCTTCAAGGTGAACGAATCCGCAGGCGGCGATGCTCAGATGCGCCTGCAGGTCTTCGACAGTGTTTTGGGCGACTTTCTCGTCGAGAAGCTGTCGCTCAAAGTGCTCGGCACCCACGCGCACTTCCAGCCGCGCAACAAGAGCTTTGTGAAAGTGCAAAACCCTTCGGCGGTGTACGCCGCAGCCGACCGCGACGCCAGCGTGCTCGCCAACGTCGAGAGCGGCGCGGTGTTGCTGGCCGAGGCCAGCGTCGGGGAGTACGTGCGGGTCAACCTCGGCGAGCAACTGCATGGCTTTGTCGCCCGCGGTGCCGTCGTCGAGACCAAGCAGAAGGTCAAAGGCACGCCCAAGGGCATGAGCTTGGTGATGGGGCGCAACCCACCCCGCATCACCTTCGACGGCGTCGACGACAAAAAGGCTGTGGTGTCGACGGGCGACAGCTACGAGCTCACCGCCAAAGTCACCGACGACGGTCCTGTCAAAGACGTCTATGTCTTCGTCGGGCAAGAGAAGGTGTTCTACAAGTTGCTGCGCCAAGACGGCCCAGGCACGCGCACCGTGCGCACCAAGTTGAAGCTCAAGCCGGGCGTCAACATGGTCACCGTCGTCGCCCGCGAAGACAACGAGTTCGCCCAGCGCGAAGTGCTCAACATCTACAACCCCAAGGGCGACCCCTTGAAGAAAGAAGCCGTGAAGAGGCATTGAGCCTCCCGCCTTCACGCAGACGCCACCCACGACGGGTGGCGTTCTCTTTGGTGGGTGTTTTTCTGCACAAAAGTCAGGGGAATCAAGAGCACGACGCCAGCGAAGTGGTACACGACTGCAGGAGCCCCAGCCAACTGGCTGTGGGATGGGATGGACCACAACCAGGAGAGCCGTGCATGGCGACTCTGATCACCTACGACGACGCTGGCGCCGAACGCGCGCGCACCCCTGTCTTCAAGAGCCTCACCACCATCGGCTCAGACCCCGACGTCGACGTGCACATCGAAGGGCTGGCCAAAGTGGCCGCCCACATCTTGTTTGATGGCAAGAGCTTCACCATCTCCACCCTCGATCGTCGAGAAGAGATTGTGGTGTCGGGCAATCGGGTGCGCAAGCAGTCGCTCGTCGACGGCGACAACATCGAAATCGGCGCCGTGAAGATGCGCTTCGCGCTGTCAGACAAACCCAAAGTGGAGCCGTCGCAAAAAGAGCAAGAAGACGCGCAGCAGATTGAAGCGCTGCAACGGCTGCTGGCCTTTTCGCAGGCGTTGGGCTCGACCACCGACGTGCAGGGGTTGCTCGACAGGCTGATGGACGAGATCGTCGGCATCACCCGCGCCGCCAAAGGCTTCTTGGTGCTCGTCGAAGACGGCACGCCCCAGGTGAAGGTCGCCCGCAACCTCAAGGGCGAAGACCTCGACGCGGCCGTGGCAGAGCTCAGCGACACCATCTTGGCGAAGGTCATTCAAACCAAGCAGCCTCTCGTCGTCAGCAACGCCCTTGAAGACACCCAGTTCAACTCGTCGTTGTCGGTGGTGAACCTCAAGTTGACGTCGGTGATGTGCGCGCCACTCATGCACCAAGGTGAGCTCTTCGGCGCCATCTACGTCGGCAACAACTCTGTCGTGAACCTCTTTGACGAGGTGGCGTTGAAACTGCTGACCATCTTCTGCGGGCAGGCGAGCCTGCTGGTGCAGCAAGCCATCGCCATGGACGTGCTGTCGTCAGACAACGAACGTCTGAAGAAGGAGCTGGGGCAGTCGCGGTATGGCGACATCATTGGCGCCTGCGACGGCATGAAGGAGATCTACAAGAAGATCGACAAGGTCTCCAAAGCCGACATCTCCGTGCTCATCACCGGCGAAACCGGCACCGGCAAAGAGCTCATCGCCCGTGAGGTGCACCGTCGTTCTCCTCGACACCAAGGCGCGTTTGAAGTCATCAACTGTGGGGCCATCCCTGAGAACCTCCTCGAGAGTGAGCTCTTTGGCCACGTCAAAGGCGCCTTCACCGGAGCGACGTCGAACAAGCCGGGCCGCTTTCATGCCGCCGACGGCGGGACGCTGTTTCTCGACGAGATCGGTGAGATGCCGCTGAACCTGCAGGTGAAGATCTTGCGGGCCCTGCAAGAGAAACAAGTGCAGCGCGTGGGCGACACCCGTGTGGAGCACGTCGACATCCGCGTCGTCGCCGCCACCCACCGCGACCTCAAGAAGATGGTCGAAGAAGGCAGCTTTCGCGAAGACTTGTACTACCGCCTCAACGTCGTGCAGCTGCACCTCCCGCCGTTGCGCGACCGCGGCGAAGACGTGGTGGTCATCGCCACGTACCTGCTGCGCAAATACGCCGAGGAATACGCGTCGAAGGTCAACGGCTTCACCAAGAAGGGTCTGGCGGCGCTGCGCAAATACGGCTGGCCGGGCAACGTGCGCCAGCTTGAAAACCGCATCAAGCGGGCGCTGGTGCTGGCAGAGAAGAAACAAATCACGCCTGAAGACCTCGACATCACCGTCGACGACTTGCTCGACGTGTTGCCCCTCGCCGACGCCATCGAACGGTTTCGCAAGCGGTACATCAACGAAAGCCTCGACCGCAACGCGCACAACCGCACCAAGACCGCGCGGGAGCTGGGCGTCGACCCCCGCACCATCTTCCGCCACTTGGAGCAGGAGCGCGGCGACGAGGTCTGAACGGCTGCGGTGGCCACACCGCACCCAGCGCCGCCCATGCAGGATCATGACGCCGGTGTCGCATTCCAGTAGGCTCTGGCGGAGCTCAGCCCCGTCCGCCCTCGCCCACGACGCCGTCTTCAACATGAACATTCACAAGCAAAAACAAGTCAGTACACCGAGTTGGCCCCGTCGGTCTCTCTGGCTGGCACTCGGCTTGCTTTTGTGGATCGTCATGTTCATCGGATGCATCCCCCTGATGCCTGGCCAAGTGGAAGACCTCCGCGAGGGGTACCCCGTGGTCATCGACCCTTACGGCATGTCGCCTCAGGCGACCATTGAGCCCATCGCCGTGACCTACGGCGACGGGTGCCCGTCGAAAGAGTTTCGCGTCGACGGCGTCGTCGACCTGGACGCCCCCGCCCGACTGATGTGGCGCCTCGACTTTCACCGCGAAGGACGCGACCCCCAACAGGTGGGCGGCTCGTCGATGTTTGCCGACGGCGACGACCCCACCGTGTTCGGCGACGTCTGCTTGTCGCTCGGCCCCGACGAGGCCATTTCGGCGTTGTGTGGCGCGGTGTCGATTCCGGTGGCCGACCTGCCGAGCGAGGGCGACTACCTCTTGCAGTTCAGCGTCACCGACGGCGAGTTCGCCGACTTCAACGACGCCACCAAGGTCGAGCCCGAGACCGAGCACCTCGACACGCACTATTGGCCCATCACCATCGACCGGGAGACGCCATGCGTGACGTCCGACTGAGCCCGAGCGTTGCGAAACGCACCCTGCTGACGATGGCCGTGGGCCTGGCGTTGTGGGCTGCGGCTTGCGCCGACATGGAGTCCGCCTACATCGACTCCGGGATGTCGTGCACCGGCGACGCCGACTGCACCAGCAGCGACCTCTGCGTGCTCGGCACCTGCGTCGAGCCGCAGGCCGTCAACCTCGACACCGTCGACCTCGACGTCGCGCCCTTCGACACCTCCTTGGCCCCCCCACAGCAGGTGTTGTCGGTGGAGCCATCCGACGACGACCGCCTCAACATCGTCGTGCACCCCACCACCGACGCCAACGGCCGGGTGACCGATCGCAACGATGCGCCCATTGGGGCTTTGGTGGTGGCGATCCCCACCACCGCCATTGCCGGCCGCTCGTTGTCGGTGTCGACGTCGTCGAGCCCTGAAGACGGCAGCTTCACATTGCGGTTGGTCGATGGTCAGACCTACCGCTTGGTGGTGTACCCCGACGACGACACCTTGGCCCCCATGTTTGGCGCCCAAGCGGTGTTGGTCTCGGGCGGCACCTTCGACCTTGGCACGTTGGCGCTGCCCAATGAGATGGCCCAGCTGTTGGTCGAAGGCCGAGTGACGGCGGGGTCGGGCGCTGAAACCTTGGGGATTCCGGGTTTGCAGGTGCGCTTTCTCGACGGGTCGCAGCACGTGTCGTCGTCGGCCATCACCGACAACGACGGACACTTTGCCGTGCGCTTGGCCGACGCCGGCGACAACCTCACCCTGCAGGTGCGGCCGACCGAAGCCACGAGCAGCTTTCCGACGTTGTCGGTCGCTGGGTACGCCTTCACCGAAAACACGCTGCTCGACGACGTCAACCTCGGTGGCGCCTTGTATGCGCCGGTGCCCTTCGCCGCCACCGTGACCGGCCCCCGGGGCCAACGTGTGCCGCAGGCCGACGTCATCGTCTTCGCCGAACTCGGCGCCGGTGTGCTGCGCCGCGAAGCCGTCACCGACGAAAACGGCGAGCTGCACCTGTCGTTGCCCCCTGGGCCCTACCAGTTCGCGATCATCGCCGACACCGACACCGACGACGCGGGCATGTTGTCGTCGACGGCGGCCGACGTCGCCCAAGACGGCGACACCGTGTCGTTCGTGCTCCCGCCGCGGGTGTCGTTCACCGGCGAGGTCACCACCCCCGACAACCGCCGGTTGGCCGACGCCACCGTCCGCATGGTGCGCGTGGGCGCCCCCCTCGACGCTGAAGAGGCCGTCATCGACGGCACCACCTGGACGTTCTCCAGCCGCACCAACGACACCGGCGCCTTTGCATTGCGTCTCGACCCCGGCCGCTACCGCTTCACGGTGGTGCCGCCTGCCCACTCCCAGTTGCCGCACCACACCCAAATCATCGACGTGTACTCCGACGACCGCGTCGAAAACGTGGAGTTGCCCTCGGCAGGCACATTCTTTGGCACGCTGGTGACGCCGGGCGGCTCGGTGCAGAGCCAACTGGTTGGCAGTCGCGTGCGGGCGTTCGCGCCGTTCGCCAGCGAAGACGGACGTGCCCTGCTGCTGAGTGAGGCAGAGGTCGACGAAGACGGCAACTTTGTGTTGCTGCTCCCCGACCTTGGTGGTGACGACGCCGACGAGCAAGACGATTGAACGTCTGGTGAATGGCTACCGGCCGCGAGGCATGCCGTGTACAGCCGCCGAAGCCCCACGCCATCCGCCCAACGCCGACAGACCCCCGCCGAGGACAAAGCCAACAACGGCTTTCGCCGACAAGAACGTCGTCACCGCCAACGCGGGCAGCACTCTGGGGCCGATGACCAGCAAGAAAATGGCAAGCACCCCTGCGACGGCCCCGGGGCCAGGCAGGCGCTCTGGCGCTTCACGGTCGACGACCACCGCTCCCGACGTCAGCTCGGCGTAGACTTTGACGAACGCCGACAGGCCCAACAGCACGCCGTACAGCACGAAGGTCAGGGCCAAGTGTTTGGAGACAAAGCTGGGGCCCACCTCGGCGCGGCCGTACACCCGCACGTAGGCCACGAAGACGCTGAGCACGCTGGCGATGATGCCGGTGGGCAGTCCCGTCGACAGCAACAACGCCGGCAAGGTCGTCGAGCGGGGTTGCACGGCGTCGGGGAGCGGCATCCATGTCGTGCTTTGGCGTGCCAGGGCCAGGCCGACCACGACGCAAGCCGGCATGCTCACCCACAGATGGGCCCCGGTGACCTGGGCCAAGCCGAAGGCGACTCCGCCTCCTGCGACGGCGGCGGCGGTGGCCACACCAAAGGCGCCGCCCAACAGATTCTGCAGCCGATGGGGGCGGTCGCCGTCCAGGCGCACGGCCTTGTGCCGCAGCCGCTGAAACCACAACGACATGCGCACGCCGTAGCCGCACAGGCCCGCAAAGCCGGCGCCGAGGACGGCCCACCCGGCGGGTGGAAACCGGTCGACTTCTGAAAGTGACCAGGCGGTCATCAGCGCCAAGGCCATCCACACCACGAGCGACGGACGAAGGTTGGCGGGCGGAGGTGCTGACGTCATAGGAGGCTTGTTTCGTGGATGGACGGGGGGTGCAACCCCGAACCCCCGCCCACGGGCACGGCACGGCCGGCGGCCGAGATGTAGGACAATGTCGCATCCGCCACCCGGCGGAGGATCTCCCCCAGCGCTTGACGGTGCCGCCTCCAGCCGGCACGTTGTGGATGCTTTCTTGGACGACCGTCCAACAACGCCCCCCGCAGGAGACCCATGGCTCGCCCGTCGGTGAAAGAAGAGCGTCGCGCACAGATCCTCGACGGACTGTTTGCCGCCATGGCTGCCTCTGAGCAGCCGGGCGCGTCCATCACCGACATCGCCAAGGCAGCGGGCATCGCCCGCGGCGCCCTGCACTATTACTTCGAGTCCAAAGACGAGATTCGCGTCATGCTGATGCGCACCTTGGGCGAGCGGTATCTGAACGCGCTGACGTCGTTTGTCGACGACGCAGACGACCCTTTGTGGGCGTTGGCCAGCTACCACTTCGGCAAAGACGTCGACCAGGTGCAACGCCTGCTGGCGGTGTGGATCGACTTTTGGGGCCAGGCCTCCAAAGACAGCGCGCTGTCGCCGGTGGTGTTCGACATTCAAGAGGGCGCACGCCAGCTGTGCATGCGTGTGCTGCAGCCCCACCACCCCGACGCCCCAGACGAAGCGCTCCGCGCGCGCGCCTCCATGATGCTCGCCGTCGTCGAGGGTGGCCTGCTGCAATGGCGCGTGTCGGTGCAGCACGGGCAGCCCTTCAGCGTGCGCGACCTGCGCCAGAGTGCCTTCGACGCCCTTTCGGCCTTGGCGCAGCTTCCGCTCGGCACCACGTCACTCACGTTTTCTCAGGAGTCGGCCGCGTAGCCGCTCACCCATGTCAGGAGGCCCTCATGGCCAACCCCCAAATGACCACCCAACTGCAAGACGCCGACGACTCGCTGCTCGACGGCACGGTGGTGTCCGACCTCGGTGACGACATGCTGAGCCAAGCCGACGAAGAGGCCATCACGTCCATTCTCGAAGGCGAGCCCGAGCCGTTGATTTCAACGCTTGAAGCCCACACCGACGCTGCCGACGCCGACGAGCTTGATGACTCTCTGCCCGACCAAGTGCGCTACGCCAAGTTGTACGACGTGCAGCACTGGCGTGACTCCACCGCGCGCTACCTCGACGACACCAAAGACGGCTACCTCCCAGAGCAGCCACCGTTGAGCCAAGAAGACTTCCGCGCCCTGCCCTCGCCGGTGTACCACGCCGTCGTCGGCGCCATTGCAGGCGGACTCGCCGGCGAGCGCATCGCCTTTGAGTGCTCGGCCGCCCTTTGCGCCTACGCCCCCGACGACCGCGCCCGCATGTTCTTGGCCACCCAAGTCATCGATGAAGCCCGACACGTCGAGGTGTTCACCAAGCGGTTGCACGGCCTCGGCCGCCACGACATCGACGACACCCTGCACCGCTACGTGAACCCGCGCATGTTCAAGTTTCACGACGCCATGCGCGAGCGCGTGTGCGACACCCGCGACTTCGTCGGCGGCGTCGTTGGGCAAAACCTGGCCCTCGAAGGTCTCGCCCTGGGGTTCTTTGAGTTCAACGCCGCCTTGTTGCGCGACATCGACCCCGGCACCTCTCACATCCTCGACACCGTGCTCCTCGACGAGCGCCGCCACGTCGGCTTTGGCTTGGTGCGCCTGCGCGAAATCCTCGAAGAAGACGTGCACAACCGCGCCATGGTCGAAGACACCGTCAGCGAACTCTCTGAAGAGATGATGTCGATCTTCGAAGAAAACGCCGACAACATGGCCCGCCAGGGGCTCGACCCCACCGACGCCATGCGCCGCGTGAAGCGCTACCACGGCTTGCACCTGCACCGCCTCGGCCTGGCCGACGCTCCCGCCGACTTGCCCGACACCGCAGCCTGGTAGCGGGCAAACGGCGCCACATCGCAAGGCCCTGACGCGCGACGTCGGGGCCTTTGCGTTTGCAGCACTCGACCCCACTGCATCTGAACGCTGCATCTGAACGCTCCATCTGAACCGTTGCATCTGACGTCGTCATCGGCGAGGCTGCGCCTCCTTGGGGAGGTCACCATGTCACGCACCGTCGTCATCATCTTCGCGTTGTTGCTTGTGTCGTCTGCCGCCCTGGCCGACGAAGGCCAGTGGATGCCGCAACAAATCCACGACCTCGACCACGCCATGCTCAAAAGCCGTGGCCTTGAGCTCACGCCCGACCAACTGTGGAAAGACAACGGCGCCTCCGGCTTGCTCCGTGGTGTCGTCAACGTGCGCGGCTGCTCGGGTGCGTTCTTGTCGAAAGACGGCCTGGTGTCGACGAACCACCACTGTGCGTACGGGGCCATCCAAGCGCAAAGCTCGGCCGACAACGACCTCTTGCAGAAGGGGTTCTTCGCGAAAGACAAACAGGCCGAAATCGCTGCCCCCGGCTTGTGGGTGCGGGTCATCGACCGCATCACCGACGTCACCCAAGAGGTGCGCGCCAAAGTCGACGCCGCCCAGACCCCCTATGACAAGGCCAAAGCCGAAGAGGCCATCCGCAAGTCGCTCGTTGCCCAATGCGAAGACGGCCGGCCCAACCACCGCTGCCAGGTGGCACGCTTTTACCGCGGAAGCATGTTTCAGCTCGTCGACACCATCGAGTTGAAAGACATTCGGTTGGTGTTTGCACCGCCGTCGGGCCTCGGCAACTTCGGCGGTGAGGTCGACAACTGGATGTGGCCGCGCCACTCCATCGACTTCACCCTGTTGCGCGCCTACGTCGCCAAAGACGGCACGCCGGCGGAGTTCTCCGACGACAACGTGCCCTACGTGCCCGACACGTTCTTGAAGGTCTCCGGCGCCGGCGTCTCTGAAGGCGACTTCGTCTCCACCATTGGCTACCCCGGCCACACCGACCGCTACCTCGCTGCCGCCGAAGTGCAGCGCCAAGTGGAGCAAGTGTTGCCGATGCTCGTCGACGTCTACGGCGAACTCATCGACCTCATGCAGGGCTTCTCGGCCCAAGACGACCAAAAGCGCATCAAGGTCGCCGCCATGATGCGATCGCTCATGAACCGCCACAAAAACGCCCGCGGCATGCTCGAAGGCATCGCCCGCATGAAGCTGCTCAAGCGTCGTCAACAAGAGCATGGCGAGATGGTGAAGCTCGCCGGCACCAAAGGCGGCGCCCTCGCCAAAGCCCCCGACGACATGAACGCCCTCGCCGCCCAACGCCGGGCGCTGCACGAACGGCACTTCTTGTTGGGCACCTTGTACCGCGGCCCCAACAGCCTCGCCGCTGCCTTGCGCATCTTGCGTTGGGCCCGTGAAGGCGAAAAGCCCGACGCTGAACGTGTGGAAGGCTACCAAGACCGCAACAAAGTCCTGCTGCGGCGGCGCATCGAGCGCAACGTCCGCGACTTCGACAAAGACGTCGACGCGGCCCTCCTCGACGCGCTCCTCAAGCGGCTGCGGGCGCTGCCTGAAGACATGCGCATCGCCGGCCTCGACGGCCTCACCGGTGCCGACATCGCGAACGTCGCCGTCATGAACGACTCGACGCTGGCGTTGTTTGAGGCCCGCGACCCCGGCCTCCTCGACAAGCTTTCTAGCAAGCCGTTGTACAAGCTCGCGTACGCTTTGTTGCCCGTCATCGAAGAAGACGAAAAGAAGCAAGACGAGCTGCACGGCGCCATGCTCGACATCGGCCCACAGTTCTTCACCTTGCTCAAAGAAGTGCGCAAAGGCCCCATCTACCCCGACGCCAACCGCACGTTGCGTTTCAGCCACGCGCAAGTGCGCAACTATGTCCCCCAAGACGGACTGTTGGCCACGCCGCAAACGACGTTTGCCGGCCAGCTCCTCAAGCACACCGGCACCGAACCGTTTGACCTCCCGCAAAACGTGCGCGCCGCCGCCGCCAAGGCGAGCGCCTCGCGGTTTGCCGACGCCGACCTCCACGACCTCCCCGCCTGCTTTTTGTCGTCGTCCGACACCACCGGCGGCAACTCCGGCAGCCCTGTCGTCAACGGCAAGGGCGAGCTGGTGGGCTTCAACTTCGACCGCGTATGGGAGAACATCGCGGGCGACTTCGGCTACCACATCTCCAGAAGCCGCAACATCAGTGTCGACGTGCGCTACGTGTTGTGGCTTCTCGACGACGTCTACGACGGCAAAGGGCTGCTGGCAGAGATGGGCTTGGCCGACTTCAAAGGCTCCGCCCGCAAAGCCGCCAACAAGACGGCCAACGACACTGCAGCCAAGACCGCCGACGCCAAACCCAGCCCCACCAAAGGCGTCTGGGTGGTCACCTTCATCATGGTCATCGTGGGCATTGGCCTTCTGATTTCAGGCCGTCGACAAGACGATCCCATTGCCTAACCTGCCAAATCGGACCACCTGACATTCGCCGCCCAATGCACAGGTCAAACACGGCGAGATCTCTCGCCTGTTTCAGGGCAGCACGCGCAAAACATGGCTGGGGATTCACGTTTCTTGCCCCAGGTGTTCTTGCATGGATTGGAATGCATTCCGACCCCGTGGTCCGGATGCGCATTTTGTGCGCGCACCAAGTAAACGACTGCATTTTGTTCGTTTTTCGTCGGTTTTCGCCCCTTCAGGCCGCCAAAGTCGACGCCGGGAGATACACTGGGTGCAGCCCTGCACCGATGTTCTTTTGTGAGTCATCTGCTGACACACCTCCAGGACGATTTCTGCGCGTTGCGGCTGCATTGAGGATGGTAGGGCATGCGCTCACACGTTTGGCTTTGGATTGGGCCCGTTCCGCCCCCGCCCCACGCCCCCCCGGAGGCCACTTGGCAGGTGGTGCGGACGCTGCGTGAGGCCGTCGAGACGGCCCATCACGACGACAGCGTGGTCGGTGCTTGGCTCCACGCCGACGAGGCCGTTGAGCTTGAACGTGTCGCCCACCTGCAAGTCCCCGTGGTGCTGTTGTTCGCCGAAATGTCGGGCGACGAGCAGTCGCGCCGCGCCGACGATTCTGCCTTGCGCCTCGGCGCCGACGCCGGACACCAAGGCGTGTCGCCGTCGGCCGAGTCTGTGCTGCAGCTGTGCACCACCGCCACCGAGCGCCGAGAAGCGTCGCGCATGCGGGCGCGCATTCTCCAAGTCGACCGCCTGGCGAGCATTGGGCAGCTGGCCCATGGCGTGGCCCACGAGATCAACAACCCCGCCGCCTTTGTCATGGCCAACAGCCAGTTGTTGGAGCGCGATCTGCACCAGCTCCGCACCTTCTTGCAGCAGCTGCAAACCAAGATGAAGGCCGACGCCCCCGTCGCGTTGCGCGACGACGTGCAACGGCTCTGGGACGACGCTGGCATCGACGTGCTCATCGAAGACATCCCCGAGATGGTCGCCGACAACTTGCAGGGCATGGAGCGCATCGCCGCCGTGGTGAAGCGGCTGCAACTGTTTGCGGGTGCGCAACCCATCGAGCAGCAGCAGCCGTTGGACATGAACGACATCGTGCAGGCCGCGCTGACCATGGTGCACACGCAGGCCCGGCAGTTGGCCCAAGTGCAGCTCGACCTCGACGCCGACCTGCCGCCGTTTCTGGGCGAACGTGCCCGGCTGGTGCAGGCGCTGACGTCGGTGTTGATGAACGCCTTGCAGGCCATGGAGCGCGTGCCCGGCCGCAACCACAACCTGCACATCGCCACGTTCACCGACGACGACGGTGTGGGCGTGCGCGTCGAAGACAGCGGACACGGCATTCAAGAACAAGAACGCCGCCAGCTGTTCGCGCCGTTCTTCACCACCTACGACGGACACGCCGGCCTCGGTTTGGCCATCACCCAAGAGATCGTGTCGTCGTGCAATGGGCACATCGCCATCGAGACCGGACACGCCGGACACGATGGCACCGAAGGGGCCGTGGTGACGCTGCGCTTCCCGCGTGCCGACGACGCTGTCGCCTCAGAAGGGCCGCCCAACAAAGGGGTGCTGCGCCTGCTGCTCGTCGACGACGAGGAGAGCATCCTGCACGCGTACCGGCGCCTGTTGTCGCCCCACGAGGTGGTGGTGGCGTCGTCGGGTGAAGAAGCTTTGCAGAAGCTGAAGGAAAACCCCGAGTTCGACGGCGTGCTGTGCGACTTGGTGATGCCTGGGCTCGACGGCGTCGGCTTTTTTGAGCAGCTGTCGGAGCAGCATCCAGACCTGAAAGAGCGCGTGGTGTTCGCCACCGGTGGCCTCGCCAACCCCCGCACGCAGGCGTTTGTGGAGACGGTGCAAAACCGCGTTCTGCAAAAGCCCATCTCGTTGCGCGCGTTCTCGGGCCTGCTGCAAGAGTGGGGCTTCGAGGGCGGACTCTCTCGGGGCCTGTGACGTCGACGACGTCATGTGAAACGCAAAAACGGCCTGCACACGCAGGCCGTCTTTCATGGGCGTCGGGGTCAACGGACAAATCGATGCGTCGCCACCTGCATGTCGGCCGCGTGTTGCTCTGCGACTTCGGCCTGCAGTTCCGCTTCGACCTGCTCGACGCTGGCGCCCGGTTTGCTTGTCCAAATCTGTGTCGCCCGTTTGAAGTCGCCACCGACGAGCCCGCCGGTTCCTGCCTCTTCAAGCTCGATGGCCCCAGACACCGCATCTCCGCGCCACAGTGTGCCGCTCGTCGACGCCGCCCCTCGCTTGCCAACGGCCGCCGCCATCGCGCCCAAATCGGGTCCAGCCTCGCTCGCGATGGCCTTCAGGTCCTCAGACGACACGGTCATCTTTGCTTCTTGTTCGTATTTGGCGAACAGCGTCATGTCTTGGATTGGCGACTGAATGCGAAACGCCTCGGTGGTCTTGGCCGACAGCTCGACGCTGCCGCCCGAGAACAGAGGCGTCTTTCCCGACACCGCACCGTCGAGCGACACAGGCTGGTCAAACACACGCTTGGCCTGCAGTTCGACGCTGATTTCACCTTTCGAGCTCGCAGCGATGACCCCAAACTTGTCCTGTGCGACTCCTCCCTCCAACTTCCCGCCCGCTTTCACCGCTGCAGACGCCACATCGCCGTCTTGGAGCTCGAGCACCAGCGTCGTGCTCGTCTCGGCCCCCAGCCCAGCGATGACGCCCAAGTTGTCATACTCCAACGCCGCAACGGCCAAGCCTGACAGTTCGAGCGTTGATGCGTTCTCGAGAAACTCTGCACCAGCCGCCGCGGTGAGCAGGGCGCTCGCACCAGCAGTGCCCAGCCCCAACGCCAAACCGACGCCCCCCTCGGCAGACAACACGGCCATCTTGGCAAGGTGGGCTTGCGCCTCCTCGGGCGTTTTGAACTCATGTTCGACCTTGACGCCGGTCCCTGCTCGAATGGCCCCGAGGGTTCCGCTTGCGGTCGACTTGGCCTGCAGGCCTGGCAACGCCTTCAGCTCCACCGACGTGACGTACCTTGGGGCGCCGTCTTTTCCGAGCTTCTTGCCAATGCCAAGCTTGGCCTCACACGCCACGCCTAGGGTCTCGACGGTGCCCACGACGGTGAGCTTTGCGCTGGCTTCGTCACCAACTTTGAACGAACGCAACGTCTCGGCTGGAACCGCCTCCTTGACGGCGCTTTCCACCAGCGTTGCGGGCAGGGTCACGTGGTCGCGCCCTTCGCCCAGCTTGGAGGTCAGCCATTTCGTGGCGTCGCCGAGACCCGAACGCACTGTGCCGACGGCTTTGTCGGCGAGGGACGGTTCCGCCGGAGCCCATTCGGGCTCGATCTCGTTGGCGGGGGTTTCCACGCCATGCAACCCAGCCAGGTCGAGCGACAACAGGCCATCCGCGGTTTGCCCCTCTGTCAGCGCATCGACAGAAGGCAACGAGGAGGAGGATTGCGAAAGCCCGGACTCGGGAGGCGTCGGCTTCGTCGCAGCAGGCGTGGAGGTGGAGGGGGCGTTGGGGTTGGACACGCGGGTCATGATGGCTCCTGATGGGGGTCAGGAGCTTCTTTTTCAGGACTCGTGCCAGCGCCGACCCCATCAAAAAGGCAAGCATGTTCGGCAGCTTACGCATTCACGCCGATGGGCATGCCACTGGAGTGGAACGCGGCGGTTCCAGCTGGAACGCGGCGCCTTTAGGCCTTGGCGGCGTCGTTCAGCTCTATGTGGGGGAGTGGCCCAGCAGCATTGAGCGACACGTACAGCGTGCTCTTGCCACATGCGGGGCAAGCCGTGCCGTCGGTCTTGGGGTCGGAGAGGTCGACTTCGCGGACATCATCGCAGGCGGGACAGGCGACCTCCACAACGTAGGGCTTTGGCTTTTTGAACACGCGCAACAGCCAAGCCACAACGCCGGCACCGACGAGAAGCAGCAACATGGCCCCCAGGGCGATGGCGTCTTTTTCGTGGGACAACGTCGGCGGCGCCAACCCCTTGAGAAATGGGTTCTCCAGCTTGGCGTCGCGAGACGACGGCGCTTGCTGCAGCGTCGGCACGGGCAAGAAGCGCTGCCCACGACGAGAGGCGTAGGTCTTCTTCTTCTCGGCCTCCGCAGCGCGGGCCTTGGCCTCGTCGAGTTGGGCTTGCGTTGGGCGGCCGGGGGTGGTGAACGTCCAGGGCTCGCCGACTTCGAACGCAGCCGACACCGGACGCAGCCGCACCTGCATGGGGCGGTTCTCGTCGAGCTTGAGGCCTTGGCGACAGTCCGCAACGTGGCCAATGCCGAAGGTCTCAAGGTGGCGGTGGTCGACGAGGGTGACCTGGCGTTTGCGCTCGTCGTCGACCCAGCCCTCGACGATCCATGCGATGGCGGGCGCGGCGTCGTCACGCTCCATCACCCATGCCTTGTGGGTGCGGGTGGCGCCGCAGTCTTTCTTCTCATGCTCGTCGAACGGCCCCAAGAACACGCCAGCGACATTCGTGCTGCCGGTGGGCGGCGTGAACCGCGGGGTGGCGTCTTTGTCGAGCTTCCAACGGTCGGATGGCGTCTTGGCCTTCTTGGGCTTCATGCCGAGGAGAAACGGAGTCGACAGCTCTTGGTCGGCGTGCACCCGCAGCAGGTCGGCGGTGTCGTCTTGTGCGGGCCCGTAGTCGGCGATGGACAGCGCTTCGGTGCGCAGCTTGAGCTTGCCGTCGTCGACACCGGGGCGCCACAGCACGGTCGTCTTGTCGAGGGCGTAGGCGGCCAGTTCGCGCTTGCTCTTGTCGTTCGCGTCGTCGAGCCACACAGGGATGGGGTGTTGCGCCAGGTCAAGCGCACCGCGCGGCATCCCCCGTCGCACCAGACGCGGCACAGCACACGGGCAAGCCGACTTTTTGGCGGGCGGGTCGGTCACGACCTCGACGCCTGCGTCCCCCGTCGTCACGGAGGCGGTGCCGGCGTCCGTGGCGGCAGCCGGCCAGGACACGCTGAGAAGCACGACTGCACACGCGGCAGAACAAGAGAAGCGCATCAGGAGGCGCCTCCGTCGTCGGCCCGGGCGTCGTCGGCCCGGGCGTCGTCGTTCTCGTCGAGGATGTGCACTTCGCAGATGGCGTCTTTGCCGTGTCCGACGACTTGCACGCTGCAGCCCCCGCAGGCCGGGCAGAACATGTTTTTGTTGTGCCGGTCGTCGATGATCACCGGGATGGTCGTGCTGCATTTGGGGCAACTGACGTCGACGACGTCCAACTTCTTCTTGCGGGTGAACAACGCGATGAGCCAGGCGAGCACGCCCAACATGCCGATGGAGCCGAAGGCGACGGTGGGGAGAATGACCGAATAAAACTCGACGTCGACGGGCTTGCCTGACGGGCGGGGGCTGAGCACGCGCGGTTTGCGGGGCTTGCGGAAGTCTTTCCAGCGGGAGGTGGCGCCGGGGAAATAGAAGTGCTTGCCCTCTTCGCAGGTGTGGAGGTCCCAGGTTTCGCCGTAGCCCACCCAGCCGCCTTCTTTGGCGTCTTTCCACCAGCCTTCGTTGTCGGCGGGGCAGCGGAACTCGCCGGGGGCCACCGCGGGCTGCCAGTCGGCTGGCTTTTCGTCGGTGACGGCGTCGATCTCGTCAGCGGTGACGGCTGGCGTCGACAGTTCAGGCTTTGGCGAATCTGGGGGAGCACCGGCCTTGCCGTCGTCGGCAACTGCAGCAGCAGCGCCCAAAAGGCACATGGCGACGACGAACAGAGCGGACGGGTTTCGCGGCATGATTTGAGCCTAGCGGCTGGAGCCTTCGGGGTCAGCAGGGAAATCGGCGTCGTGCGACCTGTCGCTCATGACGCGCTCAGCGCATCCGACCGCGTTGGCGTCGGAAAGTTCCGCCTGAATGACAGGCGACGCCCTTGCGCAGACACGAACGGGGTTGCGTGTTGCACGACGTCGGGGCCATGGTGCGGGCATGAGCGATGCGCCGTCGGCAAAAGGGTCAGCGTTGGTCGTGAAGCGACTGCGGGGCCATGGCATGCAGCCCAAGCTGGGGCCGTTTTTGGGGCTGTACGCCCGGCGCTTTCTCGACGACATCGTGTACCCCGAAGACCGCGCCGCTGAGCTGCGCGACAAGGCCGAACAAGGCTTGGTGGTCTACGTGCACCGTGCCCGCGACCCCGCCGAACATCTGGCCCTCAGCCGAGCGGTGGTGAAACATCAGCTGCCAGTGCCCAAGTTTGTCGGCGGCCTCAACGTGTGGCCGTTTCAAACGCTGCTGGGCATCGCCCGTCGAGGACGCGGCATGCGCGGCGCCCCCAAAGACAAGAACCGCAAACAAGAATGGATGCTGCAACGCTGTCTCCGCGCAGGCGACGCGGCCGAGCTGTTTTTGCGGCGGCCGCTGACGCTGGTGACGACGTCATCGACCCATCCGGCGGCGTATGTCGAGGCGCTGGTGAATCTGCAGCGCAACCTCGACGTGCCCATCTTTTTGGTGCCGCATTTTCTCGCACTGCAGCAGCGTCCGGCGAAGCTCTCGCCCGGCATTGCCGACGCCGTGTTCGGCACGCACGAGGAGCCCGGCGTGGTGCGCGCCTATGCCCGTCTGTTGTGGGGCGGACGGGGCGCTCGCTTCGAAGTGTCGGAGCCCATCAACCTCAAGGCCTTTGTCGACGAGCGGGCCCAACAAGACGACGCCGTTCTCGCCAAAAAGGTGCGGTGGGTGCTGCTGCACCACTTGCACCGGCTGGAGCGCATCACCCACGGGCCGCCCGTGAAGTCGCCGCTGCGCATGCGTGAAGACACGCTGAAAGACCCGACGCTGAAGGCGGCAGTGCAGGAGCAGGCAGCGTCGACAAACACGTCTGAAGCAGTGGTGAAAAAGCACGCCGAAGAGTTGTACGACGAGATTGCCGCTCGCTTCGACATCGACATGGTGCGGCTGGGCGACGCCATCTTGCGACGGGTGTGGCGCATCATCTACGACGGCATGGAGGTGCCGGAGGCCGACATCCAACGGGTGAAAGAGGCCGGGCAAAAGGGCCCCCTGGTCATCGTGCCGTCGCACCGCAGCCACGTCGACTACCTCGTCATGAGCCAGGTGATGATGTGGCACGGCATGTTGCCGCCGTTGATTGCCGCGGGCATCAACCTGGCGTTCTTTCCCCTCGGCGCCATCTTCAGACGGAGTGGGGCGTTCTTCATCCGCCGCACCTTCAAGGGCGACCCGCTCTACGGCAAGGTGTTCAAGGCGTACATCAAGCGGCTGTTCAAGGAGGGCTTCACGACGGAGTTCTTCATCGAAGGCGGCCGGTCGCGCTCGGGCAAGAGCTTGCACCCCAAGCTGGGGGTGCTGACGGCGTTGGTGGAGGCCTTTCTCGACGGGCGCCAGCACGATGCGCTCTTCGTGCCCGCCAACATCTCGTACGAGAAGATCGTCGAGATGGGCAGCTACACCAAGGAGCTCAGAGGCGGCGACAAGACGCCAGAGTCGGCGGCGGCTTTGGTGCAGACCGCGGGCGTGTTGCGCTCACGCTATGGGCGGGTGTTCGTGTGCTTTGACGACGCCATCAGCATCGCCGACTTCATCGAAAGCCGGGGCGAGACGCGCGAGAGCCTGCTTGCCGACGACGACAAGAAACGGCGGTTCGTGCGGGCGCTGGGCTACCAGATCGTCTTCGGCATCAACCGGGTGCAGGTGGTGACGGCCAACGCCTTGGCCATCACCATTTTGCTCAGCTACCGCAAGCGGGGCCTCGACGTCGACGTGCTGCACATGACGGTGCGGGCGTTGTTGGAGCACATTCGCCGGGTGAGCGAGGGCAACCCCCGGTTCTCGAACGGCCTCGAAGAAGACACCGCCGGCCAAGTGGAGCGGGCGCTGAAGGTGCTCGTCGACGACAAGATGGTGCACCAAGACGAAGCCGCCGGGCAGCGCTTCTTGCGCATCGACGAAGGCGCGTTTTTGGCGTTGGATTATTACCGCAACAACATCATCCACCACCTCGTGCCGGAGGCACTGTTGGCGTCGGCGGTGCGCTCGCTGGGGGGGCTGGACGGCCGCGTTCTCGACGTCATGGAGCTGCAAAGTCGCACGCTGTTGTTGTCGCGAACGTTCAAGATTGAGTTCATCTACCGCGTCGACTTGCCGTTCACCGAGATTTTCAACGACAGCATTCAGCGCATCGCGGAGTACGACATTGTTGAGCTCACCGACGAGGGCGTGCGCATCCGCGATGAGAAGCGGGCGAAGGGCTTGGTGGAGTTTGCGGCGAACATGATCGCCCACCTCGTCGACGCCTACCGCATGGTGTTGTCGACGTTGCCTGAAGAAGCCAAGCGCAGCGACAGCAAGAAAGACCTGGTGCTCAACCTGTTGGAGCGGGTGCGCGCGGGGACGCTGTCGGGTGAGTTGGCGTGCGTCGAGGCGGCGTCGAAACTCAACGTCGAAAACGCGGTGGCGCTGGTGCAAGACCGCGGCGGACTGACGTTTGACGACGACGGACAACCGGTGGTGGATGCCTCGTGGGTGCAGGGCGAAGGCGCCGATTTGTTGGCGGTGCTGAAAGACGCCCGCCTGCCCACCTGACAAACCTGCTTGTTGCAACTCCATTCCCAACAAGCAGTCGCGTACGCGGGATGGGAGGGGTCGTTTTCGCGTGGCAGCCCCTGTCGTGGGGAGCGACGTTTTTCTTTTGTTGTCGAGGGGTTGCCGGTTCATTTGCCTTGCTGGCGGGCGCCGGATGCGTAGGCTGGTGGGGTTCGTCGCGGGCGGCCGGCTGCGGAGAACCTCTTGCCTGACGGAGGCGTCTTCTTTTTCTCTTGAGTTTTCAAGGGGATGGGGTGGTGTGCGCGCAGGTGGGGTGGGGACGGGTTGTGGTCGCTTTTGGCTCGGTTTTGGCTGGAGGGGACCCCGACGGGGTCCAAAGGTACGCCCGAGCACGAAACACTAGCAATTTCAAACACTTAACAGGAGCACAATCCGTTCCCCCGCAAACGGCGCCACAAGTGCATCCGACACCGCGCAACATGTCTCCGACGTGAGCGAACGACGCTGAACTCGCTACACTTCCCGCATGACTGACATGAAACATGTGTCGCACGGGCTGCTCGCCGTGGTGCTCTTCGCCCTCGCCTCTGGCGGCCCTTCAGGTTGTGCTTGCGGCCCCGGCCCGACCACCACGCCCACCAACGACTGCATCGTCGACGCGGACTGCCCGCCAACGCAGGTGTGCAACGGCGGCGTCTGCAGCTTGCCCGTCGTCGTCGGCGAACCCGACGTCTTCGTGCCGGAGCCAGACGCAGGCATCACCCAAGGCGAACTCAGCGTCAACGACGACGAGGTGGAGTTCGGCGCCGCCCAGCTGGGCACCACCGTCGAGCGCCACTTGGTGCTCGAGAACGTCGGCACCGCCCCCCTCACCGTGCAACAGGTGTTCATCAACGACGATCCCAGCGGTGAATTCAGCGTCTCTCCCGACGGCACCCTCGACGAGGTGCTGCACCCGCAAGAGACCTACGTGCTGACGCTGACGCACACTCCGCTCGACGGTGAAGCCGACTTTGCCGAGCTGTTCATCGTGCACGACGGGCCCGACTCCCCGATGCAGGTGGGGCTCATCGCCGAGTTCAAGGGCACTTCTGGCCTCAGCCTCACCGTCGACCTCGCCCAGCTGACGCCCGACGTCATGAGCATCGACATGGGCAACGTGCCCATTGGGGCTGAGCAAGAAGCGCGGGTGTACATCCGCAACGACGGCACGTCCGACTCTTTGTTGCGCATCGAAGACGCCTACCTCACGCCCGCCATGGGGCCGTTCTCCCTCGAGGCCGACACCCCCGTCGAGCTCGAAGCCTTCGACGCCACCTGCATCGAAGGCGTCGTCAACTGCCCGGGCTCTGGCAACACCTGCCTCGACGGCATCTGCGTCGACGCCGACGGGCAGCCGGTGGGGGGCACGATGGCGGTGTTGCACTTCACCCCCACCGACGACGCCACGGTGTATGCGACGCTGTCGATCGAACACGACGAAGCTGGCGTCGTCGCCCGCCGTGACATTTCTCTCGTCGGACAAGGTGTCGAAGGCAGCATCTTGGCCACGCCGGGAACACTGGTTTTCGACGGCGCTCTCGTCAACGAAGAGGTCACCCGCACGGTGCGCCTGACCAACATCTCGACGAGCAGTGTCACCTTGCAGTCGCTGCGCACCGACGTGGCCAGCCCGTTTTCGGCGTTCCCTGAGTTTCCCGTGCCACGCACGTTGGCCCCAGACGAGTTCCTCGACGTCGACATCACCTTCTCGCCCACCATGTCGGGCGACTTCACCGACGAACTCGAGGTGCAAGCCGAAGGTGAACCCCTTTTGCGCGTGCGGCTCGACGGGCGGGCCCGTCTGCCAGGCAGCCTCCTCATCGAAGAGACCGCCATCGCCTTTGGCGACGTGTATGAAGGCACCGCCGCCAGCCACGACATCCGCATCCGCAATGACGGTGAGGGCCCGTTGACCATCCAGAGCATGGGCATCAGCGGCCCGAATGCGTCGCGCTTCGGCTTGTCGCCGCCGAGCTTTCCGCAGGCGTTGACGCCTTTGCCGTCGCCCGACGCCCAGAACCCAGCGTTTGTGCTCAGCGTGTACTACACGGCGCCCTCGCCCATCACCAACGTCGAAGACGCCGCGACGCTGTACATCCGCACCGACGACCCAGAGCAGCCGGAGCTGTTGATCCCCCTGTCGGGCAACGGCATTCGCCCGGTGCTGTCGTCGTCACAGACCACCGTCGACTTCGGCGAGGCCGACGTGTTCACCGCGTTGCCGACGCAAACCCTCACGTTGTCGAATACGGGGTCGGGGCCGTTGATCATCAGCAGCGTCAGCGTCGACGGCGACGCTGGCTTCACCGCCACGCCTGGCACCACGTTGCCGGCGACGTTGTTGCCGTCGAGCCCGCCGCTCAGCGTGCAACTTGAATTCACGCCCGGCGTGCCCGGCGACCATGAGGCCACGCTCACCGTCGTCAGCAATGACCTTGGCAACGCCAGCCAGACCATCACGCTGCAAGGCCGTGGCAAGGTGTGCGACGCCCTCCCCGGCGCGACGTTTGTGCAGACGGGGCCCAACTGTGCCTACTCATGCGCCGATGGTTTCGTCGACCTCGACGACGACCTCGCCGGAGCGTCGTCAAACGGCTGTGAATACGAGTGCAGCTTTGTCGACGCCGTCGATCTCCCCGACGACAACTTTGTCGACGCCAACTGCGACGGCATCGACGGCATGGTCGACCAGCACATCTTTGTCGACGGCGAAGCGGGAAGCGACAGCTTCACCAATCCCGGCACCATTGACGCGCCTTTCGCCACCGTCTCGGCCGCGATCCTCAACGCCACCATGGGCGACGTCATCCTCGTCGGCGCCGGCACCTACGCTGAAACCTTGCAGTTGCGCGACGGCGTGAGCATTCACGGCGGATACCTCCCCGAGAGCGATTGGGCCCGGTCGTCGACGACAAGGCCCAACATCCAGGGCGACAACATCGCGGTGTATGGCAATGGCATCACCACCCCCACATCGCTGTCGTACCTCGAGATCAACGCCAGCGACGGCGGCACTCCAGGCGCGCCATCCATCGGCATCCACGTCGTCAACGCGCCCGGACTTGAGCTGCGCCAATTGCACGTCACCGCCGGCAACGGCGCTGCGGGCAGCGACGGACAAGATGGCACCGACGGCGACGCCATCCGCGCAGCCGTCAAAGGCAGCGACGGGTCCACCGGCTGCTCCGGCGGCGGGTGCGGCGCCCCCCTCGGATTCGGCGGCCTCGGCGGCGCCGGCTGCACCGCCGCCAGCAACGGTGGACGTGGTGGCACCGGTGGCTACTCCGACGCCGACGGTGCCGACGGCGATCCGGGCAACGGCACGGGCGGCGCGCTTGGCGAAGGCGGCGCCACCAACACCACCCAACTCGGCATCTGCAACGACGCCAGCAACGCCGTCGACGGAGACCCGGGCGACGACGGCGACGATGGCACCGACGGCACGTCCGGCAGCGCCGAAGGTGGCTTCTTCATGAGCGCGTGGGTGCCCGCCAATGGCGTCGACGGCGACGACGGCAGTGACGGTGCAGGCGGTGGCGGCGGCGGCGGCGGTGGCGGTGCCATCTGCAACGGCGACACGGCCGCGGGCGGCGGCGGCGGCGGTGGCGGCGGCGGCGGATGTGGCGGCTTGCACGGCACCGGAGGCGGAGGCGGCGGCGCAAGCTTCGCCATTCTCCTCGTCGGCTCCAACGCCACGGTGACGTCGTGCGTGCTCACGGCCGGCGACGGCGGCAGCGGCGGCAGCGGCGGCAGCGGCG